>ENA-OSJC01000550-OSJC01000550.1-marine-metagenome-genome-assembly--contig:-NODE-550-length-36007-cov-10.009491_pt1 | contig 36007 bp, 27 predicted proteins | sample MGYA00237885_ERZ534234 | MGnify/ENA primary metagenome ERZ534234 (study PRJEB26413, sample SAMN06343907) | marine metagenome | isolation source: coastal waters | place: Atlantic Ocean: West Antarctic... | reverse complement strand
AATTATTTTAAATAAATATTTAATACAAAATAATATAAATCGAATATTTCCTATGATTAGTAATCAAAAAACAAATAAATCACTAAAAGAAATAGCTCATTTATGTAATTTTAATAAAAAATTAACTTTTCATAGTGCCAGACACACCTTTGCAACTACTATAACATTAACAAATGGTGTTCCTATAGAAACAGTATCTAAAATGCTTGGTCATAATAATATAAAAACTACACAAATATATGCACGTGTGATAGATTCAAAAATTAGTGCTGATATGATGAAATTAAGACAAAAGTTCATATAAATATATTTTAGTAGATAATATTTTGATTCAAATTTCTCGCATTATTTTACTAAAAAAAAATTATTTTATAAAATAATAAAATTATGGTTCCGTCCAGACTGTAACAAAAGTTAAACCCACTATAATTCAACAGATTATAAGGGTTTTTTAGTTTCTTCAGTAAGTTTTGTAGCAAGGTTCTTTGAGTAGGATTCTAAAACTTAAAATTTTAGTTAAAATACTTATTTAATTGTTGAGAAATATTTGTTTAGCTTTGAACTAAATAAGATTTTTTTATATAATATTTTAATTAACAAATGGCGAAGAAACAAACTAAAAAACAAATCGAACAATACGAGCACGACAATGCGGAACGTGCTAACATTCCTCACGTTGGTCTGGTGACACCTGCAAGTGACCCTGATACAGGCGCAAAAAAGAAATACGAGTACGACCCGCATCTTGACCCGCAACTACAATGGGCAGGAAAAGCGGAACATACCAGTTTTGAAGTACCTACGGTGAGTTTGCATGTGCATGAACGTATTGATCCGAAAACCATCATTGAAACCTTAAAGAAAGAACATGATGATGGCGGACAAATGAGCATGTTTTCTGAAAAGAAACCATTGCGTGAAGCCATAGACTTTTACAAACACAAAGAAGGATGGACAAACCGACTCATTGCAGGGGATAGTCTTTTGGTAATGAACTCTCTTTTGGAAAAAGAAGGCATGGCAGGTAAAGTACAAATGGTCTATTTTGACCCTCCTTATGGAATAAAATATGGTAGTAATTTTATGCCTTTCGTAAATAAAAAGGATGTCAAAGATGGAAAGGATGAAGATTTGAATACAGAACCTGAAATGATAAAAGCATTTCGGGATACTTGGGAGTTAGGAGTGCACTCATACTTAACTTATTTGCGAGATAGAATTAAATTAACAAAAGAATTATTGACTGATTCAGGAAGTATTTTTATTCAAATATCTGAAGATAATGTACATCGCATACGTTTGATATTAGATGAAGTCTTCGGACCAGATAATTTTTGCAAAGAAATTATTTACAGAACAAAAAGCCCACTTGGCACGAAAATCATTGGTACTACAAATGATTTTTTACTCTGGTATTGCAAAGACAAAAACAATTTGAAATATCATGATTTATTCAATTTTAAATCCGCATATACTAATCCTGAATTTAATTTAGTTGAGTTACAAGAAGGAACAATCAGGAAAATAAAGGACGAAGAAATTTTAGATTCAAAAAATCTTCCCAAAGGATCACGAATTTTTTCTTCTCAATCACTAACATCTTCAGGACGAACCGAAAGTTGTGTTTTTGAATTTGAACATAATGGTAAAAAATACTTCCCAGGAGGTGGTAAAAGCTGGGGTACAAATAAAGATGGAATAAAGAATTTAATTAAAAGTAATCGTCTATATTTTACTGGAAATAGTGTTAGATACAAGTATTATTTAGAAGATTTTCCTGTAATGAAATTTTCTAATGTATGGATGGATACATTTGGAGAAGCTAACAAGAAATATGTAGTTCAAACTTCTGAAAAAGTAATTCAAAGATGTTTACTAATGACTACTGACCCAGGCGATTTAATTCTTGATATAACTTGTGGAAGTGGTACTTCAGCGAAAGTTAGTGAAGAATTTGGGCGAAGATGGATTACTTGTGACACATCTCGAATCGCATTAAATCTGGCTAAACAAAGAATCATGACAGAATTGTTTGATTATTTTGATTTAGCTTATAGTGAAGAAGGAGTAAGTAGTGGATTCAAATATCAAACTGTTCCCCATGTTACTTTGAGAAATGTAGCTAATAATGAGCCTTCGGTCCAAGAGGTTTTATTAGATAAACCATTTGTTAGTAAAGGGAAGATAAGGGTAACTGGCCCATTCACAGTAGAAGCTGTTCCTGCACCCTACGCTAAAAGTTTTGATGAATTAGAACAGGACGATACCGGTTCGGATACTTCTATTGCACGTAGTGGTGAAACCAACCGCCAAGCAGAATGGCGTGATGAATTATTAAGAGCAGGTGTGCGAGCAAAAGGTGGTAACATTATTCAGTTTACGCGAGTAGAACCACTATCAGGAACGAAATACATACAAGCAGAAGCAGAAACCAAAGAAGATGTTCCTAAAAAAGTATTAGTTGTTTTTGGACCTGAACATGCCCCATTAGAACAACGCATGGTAGAAAATGCCTGGCAGGAAGCAAGAGCATTAAAACCAGATATGTTGTTGTTCTGTGCCTTCCAATTTGACGAAGAAGCCGCGAAAGACATAGATGAATTGACTCCTGCCATTGCGGGTATGCAACTCATCAAAGCCCAAATGAATGCCGACATGCTTACGGATGATTTACGTAAAAAACGCAGCAGCAACGAGAGTTTCTGGTTAGTAGGGCAACCCGATGTTCGTGTTCACAAAGTAGAAGATGGAAAAATACAAGTAGAAGTAATGGGTTTTGATTACTACAACCCCAAAACAGGAAATGTAGAAAGTGGCGGTAAAAAGAACATTGCTATGTGGATGTTGGATACCGATTATGATAATCGTTCCCTGTTCCCTTCTCAGGTGTTTTTCCCAATGGCAGGAGCCAAAGACGGTTGGGCAAAATTGTCTAAGAATCTCAAAGCAGAAATAGACGAAGAAAAAATTGAAGCATTTAAAGGTACTATTTCACTTCCATTTGAATCAGGTTCGGCAATAGCGGTTAAGATAATTGACGACAGAGGTATTGAAAGTTTAAGAGTTATAACACTATAGATTATGGCAGGAACTATCGATAAACTTATCATCAACAGTCCCCACCAAGAACCACAACAACATTGGTACTACGATAGAGAGAACAGGGATTTCTTTATTAAAGAAGGGAGACGACCTGCAGGTTATGTTGTGGCTACCCCAAACTCGAAAACTTTTGATGACCCAGGCATTTTTGTAGAGATTGATACTGTAAATAAAATTAGACCAAGAGTAAATGCATGGAAAGAAGCAGGGTATCCAGGCGTTACAGGAATTACTAAAAGACTTCTCGAACACTGGCAAGACCCAGAAGAACGCAAAGATCGGAGGTTTTTCTTTTGCCAGTTAGAAGCTATAGAAACATTGATTTGGCTAACAGAGGCTCCTAATTCGGAAAAAGTGGGTATTGACATTCAAGGAGATGGTGGAGCATTTGAACGTTGGTGTAGTAAAATGGCAACAGGTTCAGGGAAGACTATTATCATGTCCATGATTATTGCATGGAACTTCTTGAACAAAGTAACTAACCCAAAAGATGCACGATTCAGCAAGTATGCTCTTTGTGTTGCTCCCGGTCTTACCGTAAAAAGTCGCCTTCAAGTTTTACTTCCTACTAACGAAGAAAATTATTACGAAGAATTCAATATTGTCCCAGCAGCTTTGATGGACAAGCTCCGTCAAGGAAAAGTGATTATTCATAATTGGCATTCATTGGCTTGGGATTCTCAAGACAAGATAGATGCCAAAGTAGAGAAAGGTTATTTACGTTCTGTTGATAAACGACAAAGAATGGAGATTAGTGGTGAGGCATATGTTCGCAATGTATTGGGTGAAATGAGTAATGCGAGAAATATACTTGTATTAAATGATGAAGCACATCATGCTTGGCGAACCAACACAGAGGCAACAGGAAAATACCAAAGGACTGGTTCTGATAAAGATAGTGCCGAAGAAGCGACTATTTGGGTTGGTGGATTAGATAAAATCCATGAGCAAAGAGGAATCCTGAAATGTTTCGATTTATCAGCAACACCATTTACTCCATCTGGTAAAAAGTCTGCCGAAGATGCATTATTTACCTGGATTGTATCTGATTTTGGACTGAATGACGCAATTGAATCTGGCTTGGTAAAAACGCCAAGAGTAGTAGTTCGTGATGATAGCGAACGTACAAAAGAACTGAAATCAAGATTATACCATATTTATGCAGATGATGAAGTAAAAGATGATATCAATAGAAAGGCTGATGAGACAGAACCACTACCTGATTTACTAATTAACGCTTATTATTTATTAGGTGAAGATTGGCAAGAAACCAAAAATGAATGGGAAGAAGCAGGTCACAAAGTCCCCCCTGTAATGATTACGGTTGCAAATAGAACAGAAACATCTTCTCGAATAAAATATGCATTCGACCATAATCAAATATTAATACCAGACCTATGCAATCCTGATAAAACATTACAAATTGATAGTAGAGTTCTGGAAAATGCTGAATCCGAGACAGAAGCAGTTGAAATCGTAATTGATACGAAAGATGGAGAAGAAAGTACACCCAAATTGACTAAAAAACAACAGGCTGAACTATTAAGACAGACAGTAGATACTGTTGGTAGAGAAGGTGAACCTGGAGAACAAATTCAAAATGTAATTTCCGTAGGGATGTTATCCGAAGGTTGGGATGCAAAAACGGTTACTCATATTATGGGGTTGAGAGCATTCTCAAGTCAACTGCTCTGCGAGCAAGTTGTGGGTAGAGGATTAAGACGAGTTAGTTATGATGTTGGCGAAGATGGTTTCTTTGAAGCAGAATACGTAAACATTTTTGGTGTGCCATTCACATTCTTACCTCATGAAGGTGGAGATGGAACGCCACCTCCTCCTCCAAAACCAAAAACGAAGATTGAACCAAGAAAAGAAAAAATTCAACACGAAATAACTTTTCCAAATATTGTCCGAATAGATCATGTCTATCGTCCAAAATTAAAAATAGATTGGGATACCGTCAAGACACTTGAAATTGATCCGTACGAATCTATCACGGAAGCAGAAATGGCAGCCATAATAGCAGGGAAAGCCAATCCTAAAGTACAATCAGCCATTGGTCTTGAAAAAGTTGCAGAAGACACCAGAGTTCAATCCATCGTTTTTAGAATTGCATCAACGATTTACAATTCAGAAAAAAAATCAGATTGGAAAGGAAGTAAAGAAATATTCTTAGCTCAGGTAGTGCAAATAGTCGAACAGTTCATTGACACAGATAAAATTCAAATAAAGAACGACTTATTCAATCAAGATGATTCAAAAAGAAAGATTCTGATCATTCTGAATATGAATAAAATTGTTCAGCATATTTGGTCGGCCATTCGATCAGAAAATACTGAAAAACTTACAGCAATTTTTGATAAAGAAAAACCAATTCGTTCGACAGAAGATGTGAGAACTTGGTATACAAGTAAACCGTGCGAGTTAGTTGAAAAATCTCATATTAGTCATTGTGTTTTTGATAGTGGTTGGGAAGCACAAGAATCATACTTTTTTGAAAATTCACAATTAGTGGATTCATTTGTTAAAAATGATCATCTTGGGTTTGTTATATACTACAACTATAAAGGTGTAATTAGAAGATATTACCCTGACTTTATTTTAAGGTTAAGGAATGGGAATATGTTGGTTATAGAAGTTAAAGGTGTTGACAGCCAACAGAATCAGACTAAGAGAGAATATTTAAATGAATGGATAAATGCAGTAAACAATCATGGTGGCTTTGGAAAATGGCATTGGGATGTTTCATTTCACCCAAGTGACATAGAAGGATTGGTTAAAAAATGTATGGAAATAGAGTTAGCCTAATAGATTTGCTGTAAAATTAAACTTTGATTTAAAACGGTACAAAAACCGGTTCATTTTTAGCTTTCACAAACTAATATAATCTAGAAAAAAGTTCTAGAGAAATTTTGCCTAAAAAAATTAAAGTATTACGTAATTCATTAATAGTAAATGGTCATTGTAATTTAAGAGATGAGGAAAGAAATTTTAATATTTCAAGAATGTCAAATCTTAAAATAATAAAAAATCCTTGAAAATTTAAATATAGAGTTTTAGAAATAATAGATTATTAATGATTTTAGATTTTTTTAATCATTTAAAAATTGTCTTGTTATAATCATTTTTACTAGACTATATGTATAACCTCTGTCTCAATATTTCTTGAATTCTCTATATTTTCTTCAAAAAAGACTTTTATTAAAGCTTCTTCATCTTCATATGGGTATCCTAATCCATCATCAATATTTCCATCTCTATTCCACCACAAAGTAAAATCTTCTTCAAATTTATAATGTGATGTATAATGACAAGATAAATCTGTGCTAGTTATCTTATTATTTGTTAAATTTTCTACAAACATTAATGAAAGAGTTTTTCCATTATTTAATTCAAAAAAAGTCCAAAAAAAATTATTTGAGAATGCATCTCTTTCTCCAAAATTAGGATCACTCCACATTCTCTTCCCATAATTTTTATATCTAATAATCTTTAAGCTCATTTTATATTTTTAGATGATTTAAAAATAATTTATCTAATGTTTTTTTATAAACATGATAATGAGTTTCAGCTTTGTTTTCTTTTGTTTTTCTTCCATTACAATTCATGCAAAAAAAATTCTTATCTCTTCTGAATTGCCCACCACAATCACACAAATCTTTTAATGCCACACAAGTGCCTTTTTTTATTAGCTTTATTTCTCCAGGTAAATTAATTTCTTGATCTGATTTATGGATTTTACCACAATCTTGACACTGGTAAGGTTTATTATAAGTTCTAAATCTACGAGCTGAATTTTCTTTTCCTAATGTCAATTTGATTATACTTATATCATTTTCTAAATTACATTTTGTGCATATAAGAGTATTAAGATTTTCATCAGCACATATTAAGAAGAATTTAAAGATCTTGCTTTTCATACTTTAAGATTAAGAAAAAATTTAGACAGTTATTTTGAAAAGAACAAATTTAGTTTTCAACAAGTTTATTAATTTAAAAAGTTAGCGGTTTCTTTAAAAATGTATTTAATAAATTTGATACATATGAAAGATTGTGATAAACTTTATTTAGGTTTTAGAAAATTTATTCAAAAAGAAAAGTTGAGAGACTATGATAATGAGTTTTTTGAAAAAAAAAGGCATACTTATAAGTTTATGATTCCATTTATATATAAATATGTTAATGTAGATAAACTTAAGAATAAGCTAGTTAACAAAGATGATATTAGCCTTTTTTATTTTTTTAGTGTCTACTTAAATAAACTTTTAGTAAAGGAGCCTTCATGGGTTAAAGGCATGAAATTATTAGAACCAACCCATAGTTATATTTCCTCTTATAAAAGGCCTAATCAGTTTTAATTATTTTACAAACAAGACATTACTTAAATAATCAAATTAAGTTTGGATTAGTAAATTAGTTAGCGGTGCAAAAAGTGGTGCAAATTTCAGTTTGAAAGCTTACTGAAATCTAGTAAAAAGGGGAGAGGTTCTAATCTGGTGAATGTTGCTGTATTTAACATTTCATTTAATTCTGATGAGATACAAGACTTAACTATTAGAATCTTGAATGTAGTAGGTGGAGAAGTTTATAGAGAAGACCGACAGGAGTTTATTGGAGAATATATTAAGCAGATAAGTTTAGATAATTACGGTAAAGGAATTTATTTCTTAGAGATAGAAACAAGTACTGGAATTGTAAATAAAAAACTAATCCTACAATAGATTTATTAGCAGTGCAAATAGGACATTATTTTTTAATTTTGTTTTATGAAAATAATAAATTTTTTAATTTTTATAACTGTAATGTTTTTATGTTCTTGTAATGTTCAAAAAAAACTTAATTATTCATCTGAATTTTTAATTCCTGAACAAAATTTCAATGAATTTGATACAATTATAGAGTTGGATTACAGTAATGAAAAAAATTGGGTTTTTAGATCTGATTTACACAATCACAAGAAAATAATACCAAAAAATTATAAAATAGATAATGATGAAATGTTTGATGTTTCAGTCTTTTATATTCATCCTACTACTTTATTTTCCTCAAAAAAATGGAATGCTGATACAACTCACTTTTTAAGTAATGAAATAATTGATTTATGTTTACAGAATCAGGCATCTGTTTTTGCAGGAATAACTGATTTATATGTTCCACATTACCAAGAGATGCATATTCACTCTTATACTGATACTATAAATGGTAAAAAAGCATTTAAGGTTGCTTATAATGATGTTTTTTTATCCTTTAAGTATTTTTTAAACAACATAAAAACAGATAAATTTATTATAGCATCTCATAGTCAAGGAACGAATCATGCAAAAAAACTTATAAATGATTATATATTCCCAAATAAGAATCTGTCAAATAGACTTATTTTATCATATTTAATTGGTATGGATATTCATAATGATGAAATGTTTATTGATTTATGTGAAACTCCTAATCAATTAAATTGTTTTCTTAATTGGCGTACTTTTAATGAACTGTATTATCCAGATGATTGGAATTATGGAAATAATTATATTTCCGTTAATCCGATATCATTTAATATTGATTCTTTATTTAGCGATAAAAATCAACATAGAGGAATTTTATTTCCCAATCAAAAAATTTCATTTAATAAAAGTTTATCAGTAAAAAATCATAAGGGATTACTTTGGCTTAAGTTTAAAAAAAATATAATTTTAAATAGATTTAAACGCAATTCATATCATAATGCTGATTTTAATTTGTTTTGGGTTAATATTAGACATAATTTAATCAAAAGACTTGAAAGAAATTTATAAAATATAAATGTGAAATCTATTCTTAAAAAAAAAAGATGATGAAACAAATATTTACCTTTTTTCTTCTTATATTTTTATCTTGTACCACGAATAATAAGAACAGTATTAATAGTATAAAACAGGACCCTTTAGAAATTAATGCTATAAAAAAGTTATTAACTGCCCAACAAGAATGTTGGAACAATGGAGATATTGATGGTTTTATGAAGGGTTATTGGAACTCAGAAAACCTCATCTTTACTTCATCAAGACATCAGCCGACATATGGATGGAAAGCAACACTTGATAGGTATAAAAATAGTTACCCAACTAAGTCCAGTATGGGAGTTTTTAATTTTGAGATATCCAATATTACCTTAATTTCAGAAAAAACAGCAAAACTAAAAGGAAAATGGGAGCTAATAAGGAAAGATGATAATCCCAACGGTCTGTTTTGGCTAGATATTGAAAAATTTAATGAGAATTGGTTAATCATAAAAGATTCTACTTTATCATTTGAATTATGAAAAGATATCTGTACATAGAAAACCCCTTGTCGATTCGGCGATAAATAAACTTAAAAAGTAAAACGGATTTAAACAATAGATTAACAATAAACTAAGATTATGAAAAAAGAATATAAAGTTGAAATAATTAAAGAAGGAGCACTAGGGACTATAATATTAGGTTCAAGCAAATTACCTTTAAAGAAGATGGAAGAAGTTATGAATAAATATGGAGAAAATGGTTGGGATGTTTCCTTTCAATTAATAGAGAAACACAGAATGTTATTCTTGTGGAGCAGAGAAGCTGTAATAATCACTTTTTCTAGAGATAAACAATAGATTAACAAACAACTAAGATTATGAAAAGACTACTACTTATATTACTTTGCTTTCCTGTGGTTAGTTATGGTGAGTTTTTAAATGATTTTATTAAAAATATAAAAAAAAAGAAATATTAAGTAATGAATAAACTAATTCTTATAGTAGTAATTTTATTACTAATTCCTTTAATAGCAATGGAATTCACAACAGAAGTAAATTGGAATTTGTTTGATTTTCTAGCTTCTGGAGCTCTTTTTTTTGGTACCGGACAAATTATTATTTTTGGAATAAGAAAAATAAAAAATATCAAATATAGAATTCTATTCTGTGTTTTTGTTTTGATTTTTTTCTTACTTTTTTATGTTGAACTTGCAGTAGGAATTTTGAGATAGATTTGAATTAGAAAGTACTGATATGTAGTCAGTGAGAAATTGTTAGATTTATTAAAATTTTTACATTGAAAAAATACTGCTTATATGATTAGAAATATTTTAGCTGTTATAGTTGGTTTAGTAGTTGGTAATATAGCAATTATGGGTTTGCATTATTTAGGAATGGTATTCTATCCTTTACCTGAAGACGTAAAAATGAATGATATGAAAGCAATTGCTGAATATATTAGTATAGCACCACGTGGGTCTTTGTTATTTGTAATGTTCGCTCATTTAGGGGGGACTTTTATATCAGGTATTTTTACTACATTAGTAAGTAAAAATATCATTCCAATTTATATAATAGGTAGTTTTTTCACTTTAGCAGGTATTTACAATTTATATATGCTACCACACCCATTATGGTTCAATATTGAGATAATATTCTATTTTCCTGCTGCTATATATAGTCATAAACTAATCCATAAACAATAGATTAACAATGAAAAAACTACTACTTATATTACTTTGCTTGCCAATTTTTGGGTTTGGGCAATTAGATTCAAATAAAAAACCTCATAAATATGGTGGATGGTATTGTCCTGATAATTTAAATGGTTTTCCTGCTGTAGATATTGAAAATTGGGAAAGTGTGTCTGTTGTAAATGGAAGAATGGCAACTTTGGAGGAAACTCTAAACGGAACTTCCTTAATCTTTATTGATAATCAAAAATATCCAAATGCTATCCCTTTGGAAATGAAAATGCCTAAATTGGCTAAGTTTAACAATATTCATTCAGGTAAAAGAGAACTTATAATAATCATTCAAGCTTTAAATATTTCAAATGATTCAATTGTTGGCTTTAGATACTTAAATGGAGGTAATGGAAGTGCTCGTTTAAATGAAGTTACATTACTTTCCGACGATGAGATTAAAAAAATTCCACTTTCACAATTTGTAAATTTTAAAATCAAAATAGATGCAAAATCAGCTAAAATTTGGGAGGTATTAACTAAAGATGGATATAGTAAGCCTCTTCAAGCTATTTTTGATGAAAAAAATATACTAGAAACTGATTGGGAAAAATCTTCAAAAGTTAATTTCAAATATCTTAAAGCAGGGCTTATTACTTCAGAATTTTCTGGTAATGTATGGGGAAATAAATATATTCAAATTGATTGTGAGTTAGGAGATTATCAATATGTTGAAAAATTCATGATTCAAGAAAATCAAAAAACAAACACAACAGAATTTCAAATTGTTTGTGGTCCTTATGGTGATGATTTTGAAAATCAAAAAACGATATTAAAAAAATGGGCTCAAAAAGTAAAAGAAATGAGTGAGTTTAGTTTTTTTTAGATTTTTAAAACTAGCCTTTAGCCTTATTTGTAAAAATAAGATTAGCGTGAATTACCTTCGTACACTTATTTTTGGTGGACCTTTCGGTCCTAAGTTCGAACTTTTTTAGAAACTTATTAAGTAAGTTTGCGTTATGAAAAAATCACTACTGATACTACTATTTTTTCCTTTATTTTTCTTCTCTTCTTGTGAAAAAGAATCAAATTCTATTAATAGTTGTCCTGATTTAATTCAAAATGTTAATTTGGGTGATTTTCCAATGGATTTTTATGGAGTAAATGAGATTGTATTAGATGAAAATGAACTGTTTATTAATGTAAATTATGGAGGAGGTTGTGAAGACCATAGTTTTAAATTAGTTATGGAGCCGAATTTTTGTGGAACACCACCAGTTTATTTTTATTTTTATTTAAGTCATGATGCTAATAATGATGGTTGTTTCGCTTTTATTGCAGAGCATAATTTATGTTTTGATATTTCAGAATTATTAACTGGAAATTTAAATGATGAAGTATTTTTGTTTTTTTCTCATCCAGACAGTTTATATAATTTAAACTAAAGAACATTCATTATAATCCTTGAATAAATAAAAACCCACTCAAATGAGTGGGTTTGTTTTTGGTGGGCCTCTCGGTTCTAAGTTCGAACTTTTTTAGTAATTTATTGAGTAAGTTTGCTGAATGAAAAAACTGATCTTAATAATATTCCTTATAACTGGTGCTTTTAGTTCTATTCAATCACAAGTCTGGGTTAAGTCATTTACAGCAGGAGGATATGATTCAAATAATCAGTTATTGGGTGGTTCTGAGGTGTTACAGCTTATTAGTCATAAAAAAATGCTATTTGCATCTGTTGGCTACTGGCAAGATGATAACAACATATGGTATGGAGGTTCTAATAACAGTCTTGGTTGGGGCCAAATAAATAGTTTAGATAATCCTTCTACAATTTGGAAAGAAGATTTGTTTCTTGGAGCAAATTATCTACGCCCTGAAATTCTTAAACAAATAATTTTTACTAAGGATCAGTTTGGCAATGCACTGTCATCCCCAGATACAGTTTTGATTTGTGCTGGATACTCACCAAACTATATTACTAGCCAGGTAACAGTAAAGAGTTTCGTTCGAAATGATTTGAATGGTACTTGGGGAGAAAGTCAAATAGTACAAGGGAGTTTTCCTGCTGGTGAAAACTACTCTATCAGAGATATTGAAATGTATGTTGATAAACTCACTGGTTTTGAATATGTTTTCGCTACTGTTGGATCGCAAGGAATATATAAAGGTAAATATAATCCTGCAAATCCAGGAAAAATTGATTGGATTTCAACAGCAGAATTTGGTCCTTTAAGCATTAGACCTTTAGGAATTGAAATAGCAAATGGAGAACTTTATTTCTCATCCGGAAGTAAACTTTATAAACGAAATGACGGGATCAATTATTCATATTCTGTTAGTCATGATTTTAGTGACTTAAGTACGAATATTAACTCTGCAGTTGGTGGAATTAGGGGTTTAACTACTATCTCAAATCCAAATGGAACTAATGAAGCACTTTTATTAATGTGGTGTCCTGATGGTCAGTCAAAAGGAACAATCTATCGACTTGAACCAAATGGAAATGGAGGATTTGACCGTTACTATGAAACTAAAATATCCTTATTAGTTGAAAATTATTTAGTAGGAATTAGTGTTAGTTATCTTCTAGGAGCATATAATGAATTTTATGAGTATACGGATCCATTAACGAATGACACTTATCATATTATTGGATTTGAATCATCTATTTCAGCAGGATCGCATCTAACCTGGAATGGATATTATTCAGGAGCGTTATTTGCTAAACGAGATGAGAACATGCAGTATACTCTTGAAGAAGTAAATGGTGCTATTGGAATGAATGATACATCTCTTGTGGCTATAAGATGTTATGTGAAATCTCCTTTCGATAGTGATCAGTCCATCTATTTTGGAGGGTTTGATTCAAATGGTAATATTTCTTCAAATATGGCTTGGATTTATAAAAAAACTTATCAAAATACTTCTGTGAGTGAAATACCAACAACAAAACAAACAGTACGTATCGTAGATATCTTAGGTAGAGAAACAAAAGAAATAAAAAACACTCATTTATTCTACATATACAATGATGGAACAGTTGAGAAGAAAATAATTCTTGAATAAATAAAAACCCACTAATTGAGTGGGTTTCTTTTTGGTGGATCTCTCGGTCCTAAGTTCGAACTTTTTTAAGGAATTGAGTAAGGACTTGGAATTTTAGATAGATCTATCATAGCATACCATAATGATAAAAGAGTAAGAATAAAAATCCCAATTAGAATGTTTTTCATACGATCCTCTTTACTGAAATTCTCATTTGCCTTAGCATAATAGTTTCTTATAATATATATGGGAGTTATACCAAAAAGAGATATTGTTACACTCCAAGAAATAAGAAAATTAGCAAAAGACCAATGCATTATTTTGAATAGAACACCAAGTATTAATGTGCTAAGAAGAAAACTTGCTATTGCGTGAATTATTTTCCTTTCTTTTAATTGAGAAAAAATAATAGAAGGCATGAAAATTAAAGAGAAAATCAAGAATCCTGAGGTTAATACTAATGCTGCCCCTTGAAGATGCATTGCTTTTAATAGACATCCAACCATAATAACTATAGATGAAGTTATTCCTATTTTGTTATTTAGATTATTCATTTTGCTAATATATAAAAACCCACTAATTTGAGTGAGTTTCTTTTTGGTGGGCCTCTCGGTCCTAATTTCGAACTTTTTTAGAAAATTATTTCATAATTTTATTTTAAAGAATTTTTTTTTAATATAAAATTTAGCTTTACTTTCATATTTTTTTATTAAATTTAAAATCGATAAACAAATAATTATTTAAGATGAAATTTAAGTTAATTTTTATAGCTGCTTTTCTTTTTTCTACTATTATATTCTCTCAAACTGTTATTAAAACAAATTCAAATAAGAGAACAAACAAAAAAATATTAGTTAAGAATAATAATAACTCTAAAAAAATAATAATTAAGGACGATCACTCTAATTATCACACTAGTAATAACGTTAATCATCAATCTAATCATTATCACAATCACCACAATATTATTGTTAGATCTAATAGGGATAGATTAGTTATTAATAGGCCTAATCATCCAAAAAAGCCTAAAAAGAGATATACAAAACATAGACATGGGTTTTTATGGATAGGTGGCTTTTGGAAATGGAGCCCAGTTTTTAGAAAATATCTATGGAACGATGGGCATTGGATAAAAAAAATAAGAAACCATCATTGGCATGACGGTTTTTGGGAAGAAACACCTAGCGGATATTACTGGGTTGAAGGTTTTTGGTGTAATCAATATTAAATTATGAAATATTTACTTTTAGTTTTTGCAATCTTCTTTTATTCATGTGGAGAAATTAATACAGATGGCTGTACTGATATTTATGCATACAATTATGATGTAACAGCGGATTATGATGATGGTTCTTGTCTCTATATTGCTTGTGAAGATCCTAATTCTATTAATTATAACGATCTCTCAGAATTTTTTCAAACTAATTGTCAATATATATCAGATGTTACTTTTTATTTAGATGTTTCTGGAGCTTCATATTTTGATAATTTAGGAGTTCAGTTTTTAGATATTTATGTTGAAGGAAGTTATGTTGGTACATTACTTGGTGATTTAGGTTTTTCATTTGTGCCAAATTGTAATCCTCCTGATCCTGATGCGGTGAATTTCTCTATTGAATGGCAAAATAATTTAGCTAATAGTTTTACTTCTTTTTCATGGACAGTTAGAGATGGTTCAGATGGCTTTATATATTATCAAGGAACAGATGCTATATCTGCAAACGATTGTTTAACTCTTGGATTATCTGATAAAAAGATACTAGAATACTTAGAAAGTAAATAATATTTATTATTCTAAAGATTATATCTTTAAAATATAAATTATGTATAAATAATAGTTTTTATTAAATAAATAAATTTGCCGAAATGAAACACATAATTATTATATCAGCTTTTATTAATGAGATTATTATTCTCATATAATTTGATGGTATATAATATTAATTTAACCATCTTTTTAAGATGGTTTTTTTGTTTAAATACATAACATGAAACACGAGATGAACTACTTCTTTAATTTTTATAATGATGGAACAGTAGAGAAGAAAATAATTATTGAGTAAAGTTCCGTCCAGACCGCAACAATAAAAGTTAAGCCCTTATAATCCAAAAGATTATGAGGGTTTTTTTAATTTTAGGGGGACAGAAAAGGGGACAGTTTTTGGCTGTAGGATTCTAAAACTTTAATTCTTTAAAAATTTCAGTAAAAACACCTATTTCATTGTTGATAAAAAATTGTATAAATTTGAAGTAATTATTTTTTTGATGAATATAATTTCAGATATTATAAATAGAAGTTTATAATTATGGGAATATTTGAATAAATTATATTATGAAAAACATTTTTAAAATTATACTTACGACATTTAGAATTATTATAAAATTAATTAAATTACCTTTTGGATTCTTTCTTATAATTTTTGCTCTTTTAGATTTAGCTGGAATTATTGGCCCTTTTACACCTGGTGATGATATTGAAGCAATAATTGGTGTATTTTCTATAGGAGCTTATATAATTTATTCTGCAATGAGAAAGAAAAAAGTAGAAGAAAAACAATAAAAAATATTACAAAGTATGGAAATTATTAACATAGTTATAGTTGCAATTTTATTATTTTATATAATTTGTTGGTGGAAAGTTTTTGAAAAAGCAGGGCAAAAAGGTTGGCTAACATTAATACCAGGGGTAAACTTTATTTACTTTTTAAAAATTTCTGAAAAATCACATAATTGGTATTTCGCTTTACTTTTACTTTATTTTGGACATTTAATTAACTTTCATTTAAATATTATAGATACATATGATTTACATTCATATAATACATCAAGTGGAATAATAAGTTTTGTTGGTTTTTTATTTTTATTTTATGTGGCAAGATCTTTTACAAGGAAATTTAATGATAATTCATTTTGGGCTCCTATTGGTTTCATCTTTTTCAATTTTTTATATATACCTCTTTTAGCTTTTGATAATAAGGCTTCTTATAAATCAACAAATCAAAATATAAATAATAAGCCGTTAGTTAATAATTCCTTAAGTAATAAAGAAATAGCAGCCAAAGAAATTTTTAAATGGCACTTAATAATTTATTCACTTGTTACATTATTATTATTATTTATAAAATTTGATTTAAATGAAGATACATTAGCTCTTTACAGTGTTTTAATTTTGGTATGTGGTAGTGCTATTTTGTTAATAGGGTACTGGTTTTCAGATGTTAAAGATGAAGTTTTTGAAGATTTGTCAAACATTCAATTAGTAAATCCTGATCAAAATATAATTAGTGAAGAATTACATAAAGATGAAAATAAATTAATACATGATAAAGAAAATAATTTGTTAAATGAAAAACCAAGTAAAGAAGAAGAATTAATAAAAAATGTAACAAGTAAATTTTCAAAAAAAACAGCAATAGCAACACTTGAAGAAAAAAAGAAGCTTTTAGAATTAGAAATAATTACTCAGGAAGAATATAATAGCTGGAAAGATAAATTAAAACAATATATTATTTAATAAACAGATATCTAAATACTGATTATTTTGATGATTAAATTTGACTTAATTGATCAAGATCTTAAATATTCAAGTAAAAAATAAATATTCTAATTTGAAAAAAATAATATTCATTTCACTTTTCTTTCCCGTTATATTATTTGCTCAAAACAATTTTAAAAATACACCGACTGTTATGGAAATTAATAATCTTACTACTGAACAACTAATAGATGCCTATTCTAATATTATAAATCAATTAAAGGAAAGAGGAGTAATAAGAACTAAAAACTTAATAGGTGATTTAGGAGAATATCTTGCTATTGAACATTTTAATAAATTACCCAATAAATCTAATTTAAATATAGCTCCTCCAGGAACAAAAAATATTGATGCTATTAGTAGAAATGGTGAGAGATATAGTGTTAAGTCTACTACTGGCAATACAACGATGATAAATAATTGATTAGATTTGGTTATTTAATTTTTATAAATGAAAAAATATAAGTTGCTCTACATTTTTTTTTCTCTGTTAGTCTTACATAGTTGTAATGCTCCCAGTTTACAAGATCCTAACTTAGTAGGAGGTGCAATTGTTTATTCGATAGTTCTCGTTATTGGTATATATGCAATAATAATGTTTAAGGTTTTTCTTTACTTCATTTTCTATAGCTTTAGAGCATATTATTCGCCTGTAGATTATAAAAAAAAGGCAAAGTACTTAGAGAAAAAATTTGATCATTTTATAATTGGTAAAAGTTTAAGTGATTCTAATTTACAATCTATTAAATTTAAATTTTTTGAAAACTTTCAGTATCCTGAATTTTTACTTAAAAATCAAAAAAATAAGACTATTTTAAGTATTGATAAACAGATACCAATTGCAAAATTTTGGGCAAGATGGATAGAAAGAAGAATATCAAATATTTGGGTCATAGAGTCCAAAAGGAAAGATAATTACAAAGATAAAAATTTAATTTGGGTTGTTGTGATTAATATTTTATATACAAAAAGTAATAATTTAAAAGAAGATAGACAATTTACTCTTTTAGAAATTTCAGATAAAGATTTAACAAAAGAAATTTACACGACTCGTTCTAAGAAAGAAACTAAATATTCAAATGATTTAAATGTTACAGATAAACAAGAGAAATTTCTTTTAGAAGTTAGAGCTAAAAATGAAAAAGATTCATTAAAAGTTGTTCAAAAGAAAGAACTTGAAGAAAATAAATCAGCAGATATAGAAGACAATCATCAAAGCTTTATGCCTCGAGGAACAATATTAGAAAAAGAAACTACAGATGAGGTGATAAAAGAGGAGATAGAAGTTGATGAATTAATGGACGAAGAAAAAAAATTTAATATTAAAAAAAATAAACCTAATAAGGCAGATAAAGAATTAGTTCTCTCTAAAGAAGAAGCGCTTAATAAATTAAAGGAACATAAGACGTTATTAGATCTTGAAATCATTACTCAAGATGAGTATGATAAAGTTAAAGATACGCTTAAGTCTACAATAACAAAAAATGAATAATCAAGTCCAGTCCAGACCGCAACAATAAAAGTTAAACCCTTATAATCCTAAAGATTATGAGGGTTTTTTAATTTTAGGGGGACAGAAAAGGGGACAGTTTTTGGTCGTAGGATTCTAAATCATTGATTATTCTATATTTTAAGTAAAATCACCTATTTTATTGTTGATAAATAATTAGTTAGATTTGATAAATTTAATAATGAATATAAATGTTTGGTAAAAAAGAAGATTTAACACCAATTGGGGGTGGATTATATTTTTTATATACTATACTAATGTTATTTAGTTTTTATGGGTGGATTTTTTTTGCAAATTTTCAAATAGCTAATAACTCATACGTTGATCAAAATGCTATTCAAACTATTACTTATGTTTTGGGTTTTATGTTTTTTTTTCTGGGCTATTGGTTAACAAAAAGACGATTAATAGATACTAATTTAAATTATAAGTGGCGTTTTGCTTACTGGGCGGGTGGATTTAGTTTTTTTCTAATGTTTTTTTTATTTTTTAAAAAATCAAAAGATATTTCAAAACCAATGGACGAAATTAGATCTAAAGATAAATCAATAAATGATAATAAAAATAATTTAGATAATGAAGAAAGTAAATTTGTAAGTAAACAGTTAAAAAAACTAAATAAAAAAGATCAAATTAATGAAACTGATAATAGTAGTTATATTCCTAAAAGTAAAGATATAAAGCAAGATAAAAATAAAAGTATATCTAAAGAAGAAGCACTTAATAAATTAAAAGAAAAAAAGAAGTTATTAGATCTTGAAATTATAACACAAGAAGAGTATGATAAAGTTAAAGATGAGCTAAAATCAATTATTATTTCTTCTTAATATTAATATATGAGTAGATTATATAAAAATATATATGGAAAGTTTTTGGGTAAACCTTCTTGGTTAAAAACAACTCTGCATAAAAAAGGTAAAACAGTTAATACAGATAAAAATGGTAGTTTCTATTTTAATGCTTTAGAACTTTCAATATATGATTTTTTAATACAAACACACCTTACTCAAAAATTATGGATGCCAAATTTAGAAAATGTAACAACCCAAGCTAATCAAGATGTTTTTAATGATGTTTCAAATGCATATGATTGGTTTGTCTTAAACAATCCAAAAGCACATCTTTTTTTGATTAAAGAATTTGAATCCTCTTTTAAAAATAGTCAGTATGTTAATTTTCATTATTATGATGAGATTGAAAGATTAGCTTCTAAAGAAGAATCAAAAAGTAATGATTTTATAAAATCTAAAAAAGATAATGTTTACTCAGAAAAAAAGACATCAGACGTTGAACATAAAGATTTAGAACAAGAAGATAGTATTGTTTCTTACTCTTACTTCAAAAGATTTGTAAATAAGAACTTTCTCTATTTGATTTTTGGTTTAATAGTTGTTTTATGTATATCCAATATTTATCATAATTATGAAAAATCTGATGATTATGAAGATATTGACTATGGTGATGATTATTATGAAGATATTGACTATGGTGATGATGAATATGTAGAGTCAGAAGAATCTAATAAAAATAAAAATTTATTTTTTATTATTATTATATTTATTGGTGTTTCATTAATTACAATAATTTATTTAAAACAAAATAAGATTAATAACAAAAAGATAAAGCTGCTTGATAGTAATAAGTCAAAAATGGGATTTTCTGAGAAATACAAAAATAATGATGAGGATGCTATATCTTCTAAAATGGAAACAAAAGCTGAGGCAATTAAAATACTTGAAGAGCAAAAAGAACTATTAGATCTTGAAATCATTACTCAAGATGAGTATGATAAAGTCAAAGATGAGCTAAAATCAATAATAATAAAAGAAGATTAAATAAAGTCCCGTCCAGACCGCAACAATAAAAGTTAAGCCCTTATAATCCAAAAGATTATGAGGGTTTTTTAGTTTTGCAATAAACAATCAATGTAGTCTGTTAGCATATGTAACAAAAGTCCAATTCCAATTATATTTAATGGTTTTCGAAAGAAAATTAGTATAATATATGCAGCTATAGCGTAATATGTATGTAATGGATGAAAATTGATGCTACATCTATCTGCTTGGTAAATTGGGTTAGCAATTAAATGATCCAAATCAACTATCATAGTCAAGAGCATAATCAAATATACTTTTTTCCAATCTTTCCTGAAAAATACAAATGCAATTAATAGAGGGAAAATAAAATGCAAAGAATAATGTATAAAAAATTGTGTCATGTTTATATTTTTTTAATTAAATAATATAGATTTCTAATAGTATAAAAGCATATAATTTTCCAATTTTTATTTTTTCACTTATCACTATACAAATTTATTTTTTTTAAAAATTAAATGTGATTAAAAGTATAAATACTTAATTGAAAGCATAAATATTATAAAAAAGTAAATAATTTAAAAAAAATCATCAAATACAAGTGAGCTATCTTACAAGTTGATGACTTTATTACATATTTTTGTATTATGGAAAATTTTAAAGCATTAGGAGTGAGGCCTGAATTTATTAAAGGATTAAATGATTTAGAAATCATCCATCCAACAGAAATTCAAAAGTTAGTTATTCCTCTATTATTAGAAGGTAATACAGATTTAGTTGGCAAGGCCCAAACAGGAACAGGAAAAACTGCTGCTTTTGGCTTACCACTTTTACATAAAATTGATCACAGAAAAGATTGTGTTCAAGCTTTAATATTGTGTCCTACTCGCGAATTAGGTAAGCAAGTGGCAAAGCAACTTTTTCGATATACTAAATATTCTGATAAAATCTTTACTGAGTCAGTTTATGGAGGAGAAAAAATTGATAAACAACTAGCTAACTTGAAAAGAACTACACATATTGTAGTAGCTACTCCTGGTCGTCTTATTGATTTAGTGAATAGAAAAGCATTAGACTTAAGTAAAGTTAAAACAGTTGTTTTAGATGAGGCAGATGAAATGCTAAGTATGGGATTTAAAAAAGAGTTGGATGAGATACTTGAATTTCTTCCAGAGGTGCAAAGTAAATGGTTGTTCTCAGCAACTATGCCGAATGGAATTAAACAAATGGTACATGAACATATGAATCCTACTGCTCATAGAATAACTGTTAGTGGAGTTAATGAGGTAAATGCAAAAATTGAACATAAATTTATTTTATGTGACGATGCTGAAAAATCTTATGTACTCTTACAATTCTTGAATTCCGTAAAAGGTCAAAGAGGAATTATTTTTTGTAGAACAAGAAATTCAACTAAAAAGGTAGCTGCTCAGCTTATTGCCAAAAATATTACTGCAGATGCTATTCATGGTGATCTGTTACAGAAGGAGAGAGATAAAGTAATGAGAGCTTTCAAAAATGAAAAATTAAGTACAATTGTAGCTACTGATATTGCTGCAAGAGGTATTGATATTGCTGATTTAAGCTTTGTAGTACATTATCAACTTCCTGATAAAGATGAATACTATACTCATAGAAGTGGAAGAACTGCTCGTGCTGGTAAAGAAGGAGTCTCTTTAGTTTTAGCAAATAGTTATGATATTAGAAAAATAAGAAGCTACGAAAAAAACTTAAGGATTTCTTTTTCTAAAATAAATAAAGTTAAATAGTTTTTTTATTTCATTTTCTCATTTAAATATTTATTTTTTATACCCATTTAATTTATTTTTTTTAATGATTTTTCATGTATTTTTTTCTTAAGTGTTTATACTTATATCCTTTCAAGTAAGTATTTTAAAAAGAATATTAAAATAATAGATAATACCTAGCAATTGTTAATAAGTTGTTAATAAAGTACTATATTTGCTAAAATTTTTAAAAATTATCTGATATGAAGAGAATATTATTTTTTTTGTCACTATTTATTTTTGTCAATGTTTCAAAAGCGCAAAATATAGATAGTATAATTACTACTAACCATATTTTATGTGATGGAGGTGTCGGAGATATTACCGTATATACAAATTCTTCAGGTAATGTATTATATGACTTATTATATTTAAATACTTCAGGAAACTGGCAAACATTGCTACAGCCAACATTATCATTTACAGATGATTTTACCTTAACCAATCTTCCAGGATTATTCTATAGAGTTAGATTACTAGACTTCACTTCTAATATTCCAATAGATAGTTTAGATCATCTATTAATTAATCCACCTTCTTTATTTTTACTTCCTGGAAATAATTTTTCAACTACATTAGTTTCTTGCTATAACGGTAATGATGGAACTGCAACAATAAATATGATGGGAGGGACTTCTCCTTTTTCATATTTATGGTCAAATGGTCAGAATTCTCAAACCGCTACAGGTCTAAGTTCTGGTAATTATTCTTGTATTGTAACCGATACTAATGGTTGTACTTTTAGTGGTAATCCAGTTACAGTTACTGTTTCACAACCTCAGTCTCCGGTCAATCCATCTTTATTTACATCTATTTTAAATGTTGCTTGTTTTGGTGATTCAACTGGATTTATTGGTCTTTCTACTTCAGGGGGTACTGCTCCATATTATTTTTCATGGTCAACTGGAGAAACTTCCTCTAGTATTAGTAATTTAACTGAAGGATTATATTCTGTTATGGTTACAGATGCTAATGGCTGCTCTCAGTCTTCATTTTCTTCATTGCCAGATAGTAATCAATTTCTAATAACTCAACCTGCTAATTCATTAACATACGGTTCATCTCAAACAAATGTAAACTGCTTTGGAGAATCCACTGGAAGTATCTCATTAAATACAGCAGGAGGGACTTCACCATACACTTATTACTGGTCAAATGGTCAGTCATCATCAATAATAAATAATTTATCTGAAGGCACTTATCATTTTATTATAACGGACGCAAATTTATGTACGCTTGAAGATAGTATTGTTATTACTGAGCCAGATTCAATAATCTATAGTAGCACTAGTAGTTTAGATGTTTCATGTTTTGGATATACTGATGGTTCATTTATAGTAAATGTTATTGGAGGAACATCTCCTTATACCTACTTATGGTCTAATGGGACTACTAATTTATCTGACAATTTTGTTCCTGCTAATTCTTATTCAGTTCAAATTTCAGATGCTCTTGGTTGTAGTCATACTGATTCCGTTATAGTTAATCAGCCAAATCCAATTACAGTTATATTTAGTTTAGATAGTATAAGTTGTCCATCTGGAAATGATGGTGTATTATCTGTTCAAGCTGCAGGAGGTGTTCCAAATTTTAACTACTCATGGACTACAACTAGCCCATTTGGATTTTCACTTTTAAATGATCAAACAATTGAACAAATTTCTGAAGGGTCATATACTGTTGTTGTTAACGATGCTAATTTATGTACTGAAACTTTTTCATATATAGTTACTGATCCAAACCCTATTCAAATTTCTGGACAAATTGTTGATGTGGCTTGTAATGGTGATAATACAGGTTCAATAACATCAAATATTACAGGAGCAACGCCTCCTTTCTCATTTATTTGGCTTCCTGATGGTCAAACAACTTCTGATATTTCATCCTTAAATGCTGGCACATATACAGTTTATGTTGATGATGCAAATAACTGTTATTCAAGTTTTGGTTCAGCCTCTTTTTCATTTCTTATTGATGAACCTTCTTTACCATTACAAGTTATATTAGATACATCAAATGTTTTATGTTTTGGTCAATCTAATGGCTCTGCATTAGCTCTGCCTTTTGGTGGAACAGCTCCTTATACATATTTATGGTCAAACTCAGAAACTTCTGCATCAATAAATAATTTAAGTGCTGGATCATATTCAGTAATTGTTACTGATGCAAACTTATGTCAACATACAGTATTTTTCAATATCACTGAGCCTAATTCACTAAACTTAACTTCAGCTATAGTTAACCCAACTTGTTATGGTGATAATGATGGATATGGATTAGTAACTCCTACTGGAGGAAACGGTGTATACTCATATTTATGGTCTAATGGTCATACAGGTCAATCTATCTCAGGTTTGAGTGCTGGCCCAATAGGAGTGACTGTAACAGATGGAACTAATATTTGTTCTATAACTGCTACTTATCAAATTGGACAGCCTAATGAAATTGTTGTAAGTGTTACTACAAATGATAATATTTGTAATGGCGGTGAAATTGGTTCAGCTAATAGTCAGATAACTGATCCTTTTCCTCCATTTACATATTTATGGTCAACAGGAAACCCAGGAGATACTGTTCCAAATATTGCAAATTTATTTGCAGGTACATATAACTTATTAATTACAAATGTTAATGGTTGTATGCAATCAGATATTTTTGTTAATGGTAGTTTCTCTTCAACTCCATCTTTTGATATTTTAGAACCTTTACCAGTAACTATCTCATCTACTGTATCTGATATTTCAGTAAATGGTGCTAATGATGGGTCAATTTCTGTAATTCCAAATGGTGGGACTTCACCACATACGTATACTTGGACTGGCCCAAATGGATTTTCAAGTACATCAGCTAGTTTAACTAATTTAATTTCTGGATTTTATCAGCTCTTAGTAACAGATTTTTATGGATGTAGCTACAATGAGCAATTTGCTATCAATGAACCTAATTGTAATATTTCAGTTGATACAACTTACTTAGCTCCCCTATGTTTTGGAGATAACGCACAAGAACTTTCTTGGTTTAATTCTGGAGGTTTACCTCCATACACAAGTGAATTAATTGATGATAATGGTAGTGTTTGGTATGGTCCCAATAGTGGACTTAATCCAGTTGGTTTATATAATACACTCCCTCCTGGATTATATAATTTAAGTGTTTCAGATATGAGTGGTTGTTTCTCAACTTTAAATATTCCAATTATTCAGCCTGATTCATTAACTATTGATTTTATATCTATAGATGTTGAGTGTTATGGTGAAAATAATGGATCTCTTTCTGCAATTGCAACCGGAGGAACAGAAGGATCAATAAATCCTTACAACTATTTTTGGTCTCCTGGAAACCAATCATCATACAATATATCTAATCTAATAGCAGGTACATATTCTGTATTTGTTACAGATGCTAATAACTGTCAAAAATTATCTTCTTACACTATAAATGAGCCTAGTCAATTAAATATCGATAGTATTGTTTCTACTTTTATTTCTTGCTTTCCTGGAATTGATGGATCAGCATCGGTATATCCAAGTGGAGGAGTTCAGCCATTTTCTTTTAATTGGAATATTCCTAATAGCGGAATTCCTCAAACAACTCAATCAGCTACACAATTATCTAGTGCTGGTAATTATTCTGTAGATATTACAGATGGTAATGGTTGCAGCATCTCTGATAATGTTTATGTGGAAAATGCACCAAGTTTATTATTAACAGATTCTGTTATTCAACCAGTTTGTTTCAATGATTCTAATGGAGTTATTTATGCGAATGTTTCTGGCGGATCAAATCCATATACTTATAAATGGTCTGTTAATGGTGTGCCAGGGTTATTTAGTAACACTCCGTTTATTGGAAATTTATCTCCTTCTACTTACAGCGTAATTGTTGAAGATTCATATGGATGTCTTAATCAATTTTCAACTCAAATTTTAAATCCTTCTTTATTAACAATTTCTACTTCAGTTATTAATGTATCATTATATGGGGCAAATGATGGTTCAATTAATTCATCTGTTAATGGAGGAACAGGTCCTGGAACATATTCATATCTTTGGAATGGTCCAAATGGTTTTACTTCAACTTTGCAAAATATTAATTTCTTATATGCTGGTACCTATATACTTGTTGTAATTGATGGTAATGGATGCTCTACAACTTACTTAGAAGTAGTAAATGAGCCATCTTGTAATCTTAACTTTGACTCAACTACAACTTTTGTAACTCAACCTTCTTGTTTTGGGCAAACTGGGCAAATTACATGGATGGCAAATGGTGGAGGTCAGGTTATTAACCCTACTTCAATTACCAATAATACTAATGGTATAGTTTTATATAATCAATCAACATCCCCTAACCAAGTTTATAATCAACCACTGAGTGATGGTAATTATAGTCTTTTTATTCAGGATGAGTTTAACTGTACAGATATTTTAAGTTTTACAATTGCAACTCCTAATTTGCTTTCTGCAAATATTATTACAGATTCAGTAAATTGTTTTGGTGGTTCTGATGGTTCTATGTTGCTTGAAGGGATCGGAGGAACTCCTCCATACTCTATTAATTATGGAACTAATCCTAATACAGGAGGTCCTATTAATGAAAATCTGTTGTCAGCAGGAAATTATACTGCCTTGATTACAGATGTTAATGGATGTCTAAGTTCCCCTTCATTTTTTTATGTTGAAATAAATGAGCCAAATCAGATTATCGTTAACTATACTTCTAATCCAATTTCATGTTATGGCGCTGGTGATGGAGAAATATATATTTCTGTTTCTGGAGGAACATTACCTTACAGTTATAACTGGCAACAAACTTTATTAGGAACAACAACTCCAATTGTTAGTAATTTAACTGCAAATGATTATTATATTATAGTCTCAGATGCAAATGGATGTTTTCCTGACCCACAAATAACTATTGTAAATGTACCAGGTCCTATTAATGGATTAAATGTATCCATAAATACAATAGATGCATCTTGTTTTAATTTATCTGATGGACAAGCTCAAGCATTTGCCACTGGAGGAACTCCTCCATACTCTTATCAATGGAATAATGGACAAACCTCGCAGATAGCCACTGGCTTAACAGCAGGTAATTATACATGTACAGTGATTGATGCTAATGGTTGTATTAATTCTACTATTGGAACGGTAAATGAGCCAAATCAAATTAATATTAATTTATCCACTGGAAATATTTCATGTTTTGGATTAAATGATGGTAATGCGATTGTTAATCCAAATGGTGGATCAGGTACTGGATTTGGAATTTTGTGGAGTCTTATTAATCCACAAACAGGACTGTTGAATACTAATCTAAGTGTGTCAAATATTTCTACTGGAGTATATAATGTAACTGTAAATGATTTTTCACTTCCTAACTGTGATGTTACAAGTAATTTTATTATTTCACAACCTGATATGCTTCAAATCTCAACTAATGAAGAACAAATAGTTACTTGTTTTCAAGGTAATGATGGGGAGCTGAGTGTAAATGTAATTGGAGGTAGATATCCATACTCTTATAATTGGTCATCAAGCTCTAATAATAGTATTTCAACATTAAATTTAATATCTAACCTAAACTCTCAAATGTACTATATAGATGTTATCGACAGCAGTGGATGTTTAATTTCAGATAGTATCTTTTTAAATTCTAACAATCAGATTCTTCCTAACTTATCATTTAATCCTGTAAGTTGTTTTGGTGGAGAGGATGGAATAGCGTTTGCAAATACATCTGGGGGTGTATCTCCATATTCATATTTTTGGTCTGTAACAGGTTCTACATCATCAAGTAGCACAGGATTAAACGCATTAACTAATTACTCCGTTCTGATAACTGATGCAAATAATTGTCCAACAATAAATACAACTTTTACAGTTCCAGAACCAGATAGTATAACCATTTATGTTACATTAGATAGTGTGTCTTGTTATTTAGGTACTGATGGTCAAATTACTATTGATAGTATTAGTGGTGCTGTTTCTCCATACTCATATTTATGGTCTAATGGGCAAATAGATACTTTAGTTAATAATTTAACTGCTGGTACATACAGTTGTATAGTAACTGATGCAATTGGATGTATTGATAGTTCAAATGTTTACAATGTTAATGAACCGGATGAATTAATTGCATCTATTTCAATAACCTCAAACTATAACGGTCTCGATTTAAACTGTTATGGAAATTCAGATGGTGAGCTTACTGCAACAGTAACTGGAGGTAATGGTGTTTATACTTACGCATGGCTAGACGGATCATCAAATAACATTGGAAATAGCTCTATTATTAATAGTTTACCAGCAGGAGACTATGTTGTAAATGTAACAGATAATAATGGATGTTTTGCAGATGAGTTAATAACCATATTTAATCCTGATTCAATTCAAATTAATTTTTCTCTTTCAAATTATAATGGGAATAATGTTTCTTGTTATGGAAATAGTGATGGGTCAATAAGTGCATCTATATCTGGTGCTACTTTAATTAATTTTTCATCTATCATCTGGACTGATATAAGTGGTAATTTAGTATCTTCAATAAATATCATTAATGATACCACGCTTGTTGATATGTTGGCAGGAACATATTTTATTACTGTTTCTGATATTAATGGATGTACAGTAACTTCATCGGTTGAATTATCTGAGCCTAATATATTAATTAACAACTATACAACGGATAACATTACTTGTCATGGAGGTAGTGATGGTGTCGCTTATGCAGATCCTCAAGGTGGAACTGCACCTTATCAAATTTCTTGGTCAACAGGATCTACTAATGATACAATTTTTGGACTTGATGGAATTACATGGTATTATGTTCAAATAAATGATACTAATAATTGCGGTACGGTATTAGACTCAATGTTAGTGACACAGCCAGATGTTTTGCAGACAATAGAAACTATAACAACTCCAACATGTTATGGTATTAATGATGGTCAGATTTTTATTTCATCAACTACTGGAGCAACTGGACCATATACATATCTGTGGAATGATACTCTTTTATCTACTGGAATATTTCTTAATGATCTTTATTCAGGAGAGTACATTTGTACTATAACTGATGTTTTAGGATGTTCAGAAGATATTATTTTTAATGTTGACACTATTTTTGAATTAATTGCATCTATTTCAATAACATCAAGCTATAGCGGTTTACCTTTAACTTGCTATGGAGATTCAACAGCAGAGCTTAGTGCAACTGCAACTGGAGGAAATGGGTTTTATTCTTATCTATGGTCAAATGGAAGTATTAGCTCTAATATAGATAGTTTGCCTGAAGGTACTTATAGCGTAACTATCACTGATAATAATGGATGTTTTGGAGATGATTTAATTACAATATCAAATCCTGATTCAATTCAAATTAATTTTTCTCTTTCAAATTATAATGGTAGTAATATTTCTTGTTATGGAAATAATGATGGGTCAATAAATACATCCATAACTGGAGGGGCTCTAATTAATTTTTCATCAATAATTTGGACTGATATAAATGGTAATTTAGTATCTTCAATAAATATCATTAATGATACCACGCTTGTTGATATGTTGGCAGGAACATATTTTATTACTGTTTCTGATATTAATGGATGTACAGTAACTTCATCGGTTGAATTATCTGAGCCTAATATATTAATTAACAACTATACAACGGATAACATTACTTGTCATGGAGGTAGTGATGGTGTCGCTTATGCAGATCCTCAAGGTGGAACTGCACCTTATCAAATTTCTTGGTCAACAGGATCTACTAATGATACAATTTTTGGACTTGATGGAATTACATGGTATTATGTTCAAATAAATGATACTAATAATTGCGGTACGGTATTAGACTCAATGTTAGTGACACAGCCAGATGTTTTGCAGACAATAGAAACTATAACAACTCCAACATGTTATGGTATTAATGATGGTCAGATTTTTATTTCATCAACTACTGGAGCAACTGGACCATATACATATCTGTGGAATGATACTCTTTTATCTACTGGAACAACTCTTAATAATATTAATTCAGGAGAGTATATTTGTACTATAACTGATGTTTTAGGATGTTCAGAAGATATCGTTTTTTATGTTGATACAATTTTTGCTATAGATGTTAATTATAATATAATTTCAGATTATAATGGTTTACCTTTAACTTGCTATGGAGATTCAAATGCTTCAGTTTTATCATTTGCTACAGGCGGAACTGCTCCTTATACTTATTTTTGGTTAAGTAGTCCTCAGAATGATACATTATCATATTTCGATTCACTATTAAATATTGATGCTGGGACTTATATAGCTCATGGAATTGATGCCAATGGTTGTAAAGATTTTATTTCTATTACAATTGAGAATCCAGACTCTATTTCATATAGTTTTCAAACATCTGATTATAATGGCTTTAATATTTCTTGTAATGGTGATAATGACGGTTCTATAAATGTACTAATAAATGGAGGTAATGGAATTGACTTTAACACCTTAATTTGGAATACAGGAAACATTGATACTTTAATTGATAATTTATCAGTTGGAACTTATTCTTTTTCTGTTGAAGATAATAATGGATGTGGTGCAAATGGTCAAATCACACTAATTTCTCCAGATGCTATTTATTTAGAATTATCTTCAGATAGTTTATTATGCTTTGGTGATTCAAATGCTAGCTCTATTATAGATTCATTAAATAATGCAATTAGTCCCTTAAATTATTTTTGGAGTAATGGTCAATCTTTACCGATTGCTAATAATTTATCTGCTGGAACTTATACTTTAACAATCACAGATGATAATAATTGTGCTGTTAGCTCTAGTACTGTTGTTTATGAACCAAACTCTTTAGTTTCATCTCTTTCTATTACATCTTCATATAATGGTTCTCAAATTAGTTGCTATGGTGCGCAAGATGCTTCTGCCACTATAAATTCATTTGGAGGGGTAACACCATATAACTATTCATTGGATTCAGTTTATTATTCAAGTATTTCTACTTTTAATAATTTGGGTCAAGGTTTTTTAAATGTTTTTACTAGAGATGCAAATGGATGTAGTACTAATGATTCTGTTTTAATTTTAAATCCTAATCAAATTTCTGCTAATCTTCAGGTTGAATTATATCCTTCATGTGATGGTGTTAATAATGGTGAAATTACATCTCTTTCTGCTGGTGGAATAGGCCAATATTATTATCAATGGTCTACTAATAACAGTTTGACAAATTTAATTACTTCTTTGTCTTCTGGAATATATTCTGTTTTAATTACTGATGATAATGGTTGTGAATTCTCAGATTCAATAACATTAAATTCTTTATATAATTTAAATTCTGTTATTACATCTACTCAAGTTAGTTGTACTGGTTACACTAATGGAACAGTAACACTTAATCTTTTAAATGGAACAAATCCTTTTACTTATCAATGGAGTAATGGGATGAATATTTCAAATATTTCAGGACTTTCTGCAGGAACTTATAATGTACTAGTAACCGATTCAAATGGTTGTCAACTAATAGATTCTGTTGAAGTAACAGAAAGTGATAGTGTATTGACTTTTACATCTAGTGTTATTACACCAAGTTGTTATTTAGAAAGTGATGGCTCAATTTCAGTTATTGTTAGTGGAGGTCTTGGAGATTATGTTTATTCTTGGTCTACAGGAGATGTTTCCTCTTCAATTACTAATTTAATTGCTAATACATACATCTTAAATGTTACTGATTCTGTTGGATGTTTAGTCTCGGATACTTTTAATATCAATCAACCTTTACCATTAACATATAGTTTATTGTCTAATGATATTAGTTGTTTTGGAAATAATGATGGTAATGCAGATATTCAAGTTAGTGGAGGAACACTTCCTTATAACTATTTTATCAATGGTTCAAATATTTCTATTGGACTAAGTTTAACTCTTGATAGTTTAATGTCAGGATCATATTTGATAAATGTAATAGATTCTAATGGTTGTAGTTTACAAGACTCAATAATAATACAAGAGCCAGAATTACTATCCTCAACTATTGAAGTAACTGACCCACTATGTTATAACAGTAATGACGGAACTATATTAATTAATATATTTGGTGGTGTTGGACCATTTACATCTTCTTATGGTTTAATAAATCCGACTAATATTTTTACTGATTCTATTAGCTATCTTAACCTTGGGCCAAATAATAATATTTTATATGTTTATGATGCTAATAATTGTGAAAATCAATTTGAAATTATATTAAACCATCCTGAAGAACTAAAAGTTTTTAATTTCATCTCTTCAGACCCTACTTGCTTTGATTATTCAAACGGAAGTGCTTCAATAGACGCAATAGGAGGGACCCCTCCTTATTCATATCAGCTACTAGATATTAATAGTAATATTTTAAATTCCTCTTCATTAGTTAATAATTTATCTGCAGGAAATTATTTATATGTTGTAAAAGATGAAAATGATTGTTTAGATAATAATTCTTTTGACATTAATAATCCAAGTGAAATTTCTATAATTCAAAACTCTGTTAATAATGTAAATTGTTATGGAGCAGCTTCAGGTTCTTTAGCAGTTGATGTAAATAACACTGTAGGTCTATATCAAATTATATGGTCGCCAATTGAATTTAATACGAACTCTAACACTCTGGTTGATTTATTGGCTGGACAATATAGTGCTGTCGTAATTGATGAAAATGGTTGTACAAAAGTTGATTCATTTGAAGTTACTCAGAATGATAATATTAATGTGAATTTTGATGTAAAAAATTCAAGTTGTAGCTCAAGTATTGATGGTGAAATAGATATTTTTATTGAAGGGGGTGTGCCTCCATTCTCTATTAATAATAATTTTTCTCAAATATCTTCTAATGTATTTAGTTCATATTTGTTAGATTCATTATTATCTGCTAGCTATACTATTAAGATTCTTGATAGTTATAATTGTGAATATGATACATTAGTAAATGTTGATTTTGATGGTGGTTATGATTGTATTAATGAACCTATTATCATATCTCCAAATTTTGATAACTATAATGATGTTTGGACTCCAGTATTAGATTTAGATACAGAAATAATTGTTACTATTTTAAATAGATGGGGTCAGAAAGAGTATAAATATGTTGGTAATAGTTTAAATTTTAGCTGGAATGGTTTAGCTAATTGGGGTGGCGAAAGAGAATTGCCTACTTCAGATTATTACTATATCATTAGGTTTAATAACAATAATTTTCCAGCCAAAACTGGAGTCATTACTTTAATAAGATAAAAATATGAGAAAGTTAATAGTTTTAGTATTTACAATATTTTTCAGCGGAATTGCATTTTCACAACAATTTCCTTTACAATCACAGTATCAATTTAATTACTCAGTAATAAACCCTTCTGTAATTGTTGAAAATGATTTTACAAGCGTTAGAGCCTCATTTAGACAGCAATGGGTAGGTTTTTCTGAAAACCCAATAGCAACTCAATATTTATCTATGTACAAGGGTTTTGGCAAGAATGGTCTTGGAGTAAATTTTTTCAATGATGAAACTGGAGGAGCTTTCAATAAAACGGGTTTATCATTAAGTTATGCCCATAAAGTTATTTTGTCACAATATGAATCTGAATTATTTTTTGGTATTTCTGGAGGAGCTTCAAAAGTAAATATTTCTAACCTCTCAGATCCTGCGATAATTAATTCAGAGGATATTTATCCTGAAGTTACATTTGGAATATATTTAAAGAAAAAAGATTTTCGTTTTGGAGTTTCTATTCCTGGGCTTTTAAATGAAAATATGCAACTAACCAACTCTAATGATAATACTATAAATAGTGTTATTTACACAATGATTTCTTATAAATATCAATTAAGTGATGATATAACATTATTGCCTTCAGTTTTAGTTAAATCTGCTGAAAATAAAAGTCAAGTAGATGCAAATTTAAATTTAAAATTTAGCAATAAGTTTTGGGTTGGAGCTTCCTATAGACAAGATTTTGGCCCATCATTATTTGTTGGATTAGATTTAGGTAAGTTATTTTCTATTTATTCTCATGATATTTCAACTAATGATGCATACTCATATTCAAGCGGTTCTCATGAATTAACAATTGGGTATGACTTTAATTCTAATTTAGATTCTAATTTAGCTAAACCAATAGCTAAAATTGATAACTTTTTATTTGATATAGATAAAGATGGTATTAAAGACAGTGTTGATCTTTGTCCAGAAGAATTTGGTTCAAAATCTGCTTATGGATGCCTAGATAACGACAAAGACGGTATTCCAAATGATTATGATCTATGTCCTAATTTATTTGGAGAGCTTAATCTACAAGGGTGTCCAGAGATTACGCAATTTGAAAAAAACATTGTTTATAATGCTTTAAACGATTTAAAGTTTGATTTTGATAAGGCAAATATTAATTATTTATCTTATGAAAGTATGACGGATATGAATCTATTATTACTAAAAAATCCTAATATGTTTCTTCATATTACTGGATTTTCTTCTTCAGAAGGAAGTGAAGATTATAATTTAGGTTTATCTGCTCGACGAGCAAAAGAAGTTCAAAAATTCTTTATCAAAAGAGGTGTTAATAAAAGTAGATTAATATTAGACTATTATGGAGAATCAAATCCATTAAATGATAATATTAATGAAAATCAGAAATCTTTAAACAGAAGAGTTGAGTTTTCTTTAGAATATCATATTTATGCTATAGATGAAATTAATGACTTAAGGTCTAAATTTAAAAATGAGTTAAATAAAAAGAATTTGAATGCCTCTTTTTTAAGTCCTACTAGATTAAAACCTAATCTTATTGATTCTTATTTTAAGAAAACAGAAGATATTAATTTAGATGTAGATAAAAATATTAATGTTGATACATCTTATGTTGAAATAAAAAAAGAAATTATTCTCAATGAACCCAAAGAAGAATTAATTATTAAAGATAATAGTATTAATAATGATGATAAATTAAATTCTAATTCAAATAAATATATTCTTGTTATTTCAGTTCTAAGTAATGAAGTTAATGCCAATAAATATATTTCTAAGAATCCTCTTTCAAAATATATGTTAGTTGATGGGAAATATTACATATATGAAGAAATTAGAGATTCTAAAGAAGATCTAATATTTTTTAAAAATTCTTACAGTAAAGAATCTTGGATTAAAGAAGTTAAATAATATATACTTACTTTTTCTTTAACTTTTAAAAAATGATTTTTATGAAAAAAATACTACTCATTTTAATTTGCTTGCCTATTATTGGGTTTGGGCAACAGACATTTAACTTCTTGCATGATGGACTAAATCGAGAATATATTTATTATTCCCCAAGTGGACTACCTGCAAATGCTCCACTAGTTTTCGTTGCTCATGGATTTACAGGTTCAGCTCAAGGAATAATGAGTTATTCAGGAATGAATGCAATTGCAGATCAAAATGACTTTGCTGTTTGCTATCCACAAGGAACTGATGATGATTGGGGAGATGCTTTTTGGAATGTTGGATATGATTTTCATTCTACAGTAACTACTGATGATATTGGTTTTTTGGAATCATTAGCTTCTTATTTGCAATTAACATATCAGCATAATACAGAAAAAACCTTTTTTACTGGAATGTCAAATGGAGGAGAGATGTGTTATTTATTAGCTTTTGATGGTTCTAATGTTTTTAAAGCTTTTGCACCTGTTGCTGGAACTGTTTTTCCAAATGGATTAATTAGTAATTTATTTTCTCCTAATGAGTCTGTTCCTTTTTTTGT
>ENA-OSJC01000549-OSJC01000549.1-marine-metagenome-genome-assembly--contig:-NODE-549-length-36082-cov-4.893709_pt1 | contig 36082 bp, 45 predicted proteins | sample MGYA00237885_ERZ534234 | MGnify/ENA primary metagenome ERZ534234 (study PRJEB26413, sample SAMN06343907) | marine metagenome | isolation source: coastal waters | place: Atlantic Ocean: West Antarctic... | reverse complement strand
GGTACAGCAAGGGCTACCGCCCCCGATTGATTGGAAACTGTAACATCATTAGCAGAGCCGTGACCTTGAATGTGAGCACCGCGAGAGGGGTGCCCCCCGTATAGACCCTCGTTGGTAAGAGGGGTTGATTGATCACCGGATACCCTAACACCGCCTGAGACATTAACGTTATTAGTCGCGTCAGGAATCGTAATAGCTTCAGTAGTCCCGTTAGATCCTATGCGTAGTCCAGTGCCTTCGGTGTATATAATTCGAGCCTTCACAGCATCAACCGAGTCATTGAAGTCGATACGCCCGCTAGAACCTGTGTAGGTTATGTCCAAGATAGGGGTCGAGTTTTCTATAGTAACATCACCGCCAGTTGCAAGGTTGCCAGTGACAGCGAGACCAGCGGATGTCAGATCCATAGCAGGTGCGCCGCCAACACCAAAGCTTAACTTGTCTGTGCTATGGACATACTGCAGATAACCGGAATACTGGTCAGCAGCAACCGTACCATCGCTGAAAAATACGTTACCAAAGCCACTCGTTCCAGACACTATGGTCATGCCTGAATTACCAGCGGCAGTAGTACCTATAATCAAGTCATCAGCACTAGGATGAGCATACGTGGCGGGTGCGGTAGTCTGTCTGTACGAGCCAGTGACATTGAGATCGCCATTACTATCGATAGTCATTCTAGTAGTGCCACCCTGATCGAAACGCATCTCACTACCAAAGGCTTTTATCTTTTGTGCTGTACCAGCAGCATCAGTCAGTACAACTGAGCCATATCCAGCACTGGTCGAAAGTTCGGCTGAAGCAGCGTTAGTACCTGTCCTTGTTACACGGATAACCTCTGAGGTGTCGGAAGACATATAGATACTGTTAGGGCCAGTGATATTGCCAGTGACAGCGAGAGTACCACCTACTTCTGTCGGCCCACCTGCGGGGGCTAAATAGACAGCTCCCGTTGCGTCTACTTTAATACCGTCGATCAGCGTTATGCCATCGGCTGCGTACCATTGGATCGGCTCATCGTTAGAGAGAATCCCGTTTGGTGCGCCTGTTACTACTCTATCTGATAATCTTGCCACGTTTATACGCTCCGGTTATACGATTGATACTACGCCGTTATCGTTCCATACATCACCAGCGGATAGACCTGCGGTGCTAGTAGGTAGGGTAAAATTTATGGTTGTTGCGGTTAAGCCAGCATTAGCTTCAAGTACGCCGGTCATTATACTGCCTGTTTTCTGCATAATGTTGTCGTAATCAATACCGTAAGCGTCACTTAAACGCCCAAAGTTTACGATTTGCCATTGACCCTCTAAGTAACTGAACTGCGCAAAAGCACCTTTCAGGTCAAGGATGTAGGTGCCTGAATTGTCCTGCGAGAACGTGTTGCCGTTGCCGGAAATAGTCAGGTAATTGGTTGCGTCCCAATCATCCGCCTTATCAGCGAAAGCCACGGAGAAGCCTGTGGGAGGGTTAGCAGGCAGGGCAATTGTTTGCCCGCCCAATGTGACGTATCCGGTGTTGATAGCGGCTGTAGCAGGCGCGACATCCATCTGAGTCCAGACAACACCACCACCACCAACGTCCAACCATGTGTTACCAACGTTATCCCATGTTTGAGGCAAAGCATCAGCTTGTAGCCACCTAAAACGGTCAACACCTGCGACAGACATACGTATGTCGTTCTCTGAAAAGGCGTACATACCGCTTTGTGGGAAGTCAGTAAACGATATGGCAGGCGATGGTGCAGAGCCGTTAACCGCTTTAAACTGCGCTGTCATGCCGCCTTTACCGCTACGGCTCAAGCTGTCTGTCATCTCGTTGTTCAGGTCAGCCATTGTCGTGTTGGCCCAATCCGATTCAATGATCGTATTGGTCGCGACAGGATTACCCGCAACGAGTGTGCTTGTACCGCTTGCATTTCTTGGCATGTTTAAACGCTCCTATTGTTCTTGTGAGTTTGACAGCGTTTGACCGCCGCCAGCAGAGCCTCGCACACCGTATTTACGGAGAGCGTCTGCCAGAGGGCTGTTAGTCCCTTTTTGAGCCAATTTTTGTATTGTTCCCGTGCCTGTTAGCTGATTACCTACCATCTGCAAAGGAAGAACGGGGGGTAAGTTTACTGCCCAACCGCGCATAAAGTCCATTATGGGGTTAGGGGTTTTCTGCCCGATAGTGTCTACGCCCTGTTTCGCGAAATCGTACATCTTACCGCCGCCTGTCGCTTTAGCCAGTTTACTTAAACTCGCGGTTTTATCTCCCGCCATAAGCTGCGAAGGAGACATAATACCGCCTGCTTCTCTAGGGGCTGCTGCGGAAGCACCCGCACGGATAGCTGCGTACTTACCGTAACCCGCGTCAACTCGCGCTAATTCTTTCGCAACATCAGCGCCTGCGCTTGTTCGCAATTGCTCTCGCAGAGATTCAAGTGTCTCCTTTAAGCCTTCTTCACCGTTTTTGCTGGCTGAAGATATTTTCTTGCGAAGCTTAGTATCAAGCAACTTCAAGGCTTTGTTTGGTAGACTGGATTGTTCTAAAGACACTAAGTCTTTGGCTATGCCCTTTAGCACAACACTACCGTTACCGCCTAAAGCTAACCCAATATCCGTCGCTTCATCTGCCATGTCTGCAATGGTTTTGGCAACAGGCGCGTTTGCTCCGTCCCAAGCGTTGCTGTACGCGGCATTAAAATTGTCAGCAAGCTGCGCGATGCCTTTCTGACCTACTTCGGTTATAGGTGCTGCGCCCGCTAGATTTGCCTCATCTAATGCCACCTTGTTAAAAGATGCCGTGGCGCGGTCTTTAGCATTCTGGACACCTTTTGCGATGAAAGGTGTTACGCCCATTAAGTAATCAAGAGACTTAGGTATAGGCGAGGTAAGTGCTTGTGCGGGGGTTAACTGTACCCCCTTCTTTATTAGCGCATCGCCTGCTTCGCTACGGCTCATACCGCCAATGACTTTACCGCCGACCTTACCTAACGCGCCACCTAATAGCGCCAGTTTTGCCTCATCCGCAGCGCCCCCAAGACGCTCATCGACTCCGCCTTGAGTCTGTGTTCCGCCAAGAAGCCCCGCAGCAGCGGTGTCCATAGCGACAGCACCTTTTAGAGCTTTAGGTATCATGGTCGCGCCTTTAAGCGCAGCACCACCTAGCCCACCACCCGCTAAGATCTGGGCTACATCACCGACGACTTCGCCGCCTGTACCCCAACCACTCTGGCCTGCGTCATCTTTCCAGTCTTGAAGACGGGCAAGGTCTGACGCATCGGGTGCGTCTACAAGACCTGTCTTACTCAGTAAATCTTTGCCGCCTTCCCATGTATTCAAAGCCGATACACCAAGCCCTTCACCGAAGTCTTGAAGTGCGGATTCTTCCTTGCCCTCATACTGATTGGTGGGTGCTGCCGGAACTGCTGCCGGAGCTGCTGCCGGAGCTGCTGCCGGAGCTGCTGCACCTTGGTAGTTACTCTGAGCATACGACATTACGTCAGCTTCACTTGCGCCGTCAGGGGCTGTTATCTCATACGTTCCCCCATCAGGGCCAGTTACTTCATAAGTCGCCATATTAGTTTAGCCTCTTTATCGAAAAGCCACTGTTTTGCGTTGCTGCTGGAGTGCCGCCGTCAACGTACTTATTTACTGCGTATGCAACATCCGCTCTTGCTGCTGCTACCATTGCTTGCGCTTCTTTAGGAGTCTTTTTGCCTGACGCGACTGCTAATTTAGCCGCCTTTTCTAGTAGGGGAAGATACTGATCCCGTGACCACAACGCCCATACAGCGGGTTGGTCATTCGCAGTAGGTATGTCGGCAAACGCCACCTGTAAATCTTTGTCGGTAGGGTTAACACCAAGACCTTCTAAGTTGGTCTTAACTTGATTGATTCTTGCCCCTGACATGTCCAGTTGCAGGGCTTTAATCCTGTCGCCTTGGCCTGTATCTTCGCCTATACCAACGTCCGATAGGTCGTAACCCGCCGCGCCTGCGTAGCGTCTAAAGTCAAACATACCTGTCGCGGCTTCTAGGTCGTCAGACCTGAGTATACGCCCTAGTCCCATCTGATCTGCGACTAACGCTAAAGGGTCTACTTCATCAGTAGCAGCAGCTCTTACTACTTCGCCAGTAGGCGTAAGAAGTTGAGAGTTTTTGCTTACAACTATAGGTTTATTTCTTTCGTACAGCTCTTTTTCTCTCGCTATGCCTTGGTCTTCTAGCCGATTTGCGGCAGCTACTTTAAGTGCCTCTTGAGCCTTTTGAGCGGTATACATTGGTAAAGCATTCGCAGCGCCTGCCATCTGCTCTCTGGCTGTTGCGCGTTCAGCATCAATAGCTTTCATATCCCGCTTGCCTTGATACCGACCAAAAGCCGCGTCTAGCTGCTGAAAAGGTGATGCAGCGCCATATTGATTAACGGTAGGCATTTCTCTACCGCGCAAAGCGTTTGCTCTGACAGCGCGTTCATCAAGCCCCGTTAAGTTACTTTTTGCCTGTGCGCCTTGAAGCAGTTGCTGTCCAAGTTCTTCTAATGTATTTGCCATGATAGCCTCTATCCTCTAAGCGCCGATATTAACGCACCAACACCCCAACCTAATGGGCCTGTAAGACCTAATGAAGACAGTAGCGCAGCTTGCCCTGCGTCAAGTGCTACATCTTTGGCAATAGTGCCAGCGTCATCCCCTGAAAGGATACCTTCAAGAGCAGATACGCCTGCTCCTGCTCCTAAACCGTCTAAAGCATCTCCAGCAGCATCCCCAGCGACATCCGCGCCTATGTCAGAGCCTATGTCAGCACCTATATCAGCACCTATATCAGCACCAATATCTCCAGCGATATCCGCACCGATATCCGCACCGATATCAGCGCCTACGCCCCCTCTTAGTGCGTCTACCACTGCGGTACTGGTCTCAGGCGTACCCATAATGGAGTTGCCAGCGAAATCCGCGAATTGTCCTACATTGTCAACTCCGTTAGAAAACATACCTTTTGCGTCAGACAAGAGGCCGTCTACCATAGGGGTGGCTGTAAAATCGTCGGCTCCTACAACTTTTGGTACTCCACTCCACCCGCCGCTGGAAGGGGTTACGCCAGCACCAGAGCCATAATCTGATATCATCGACTCCATGTTATAACCGTCAGAAAGCACTCCCGTAAGCGGTGCTTCGTAGGGCGCACTTCCAAGTAAAGGCCCACCCATTTGTACGGGTTTAATTGGCGCAGGCTTGTAAAGACTAGCATCAGGCTGAAAGCCGTAAGACCCCACATTAGGAGGCAAGTTACCGCCGCCACGCGCACTCATATTAATGTCCGGTCGTGCTGCACTAAAAGGGCTGTAGTCTGCAGCAAACCCCATAGAGTTAGTGTTTTTGTTTATGGAAGGGGTGTCTAATGTAACGCCTTTTTGTTCAAACCCACCCACCTTAATCGGCTGCTTACCTTTCCAATCTTTATATTCTGAAAAACCTTTCTCGCCTAGACCTATTATACCTGCTGCGTTGTTCGCCCTAACCGCGTCTACACGCGCTTGTTCGGCGCTATCTAACTGCCCTTGTAGCGCATAAGCTCTAGCTAAATCCGGTGTTGCTGCTTGCGTGGCTTCTTTAAAATCATTGCCCATCCCCCAACCCATGTTCTACTCCTTATCCGCTAAAGTTTTCGACCATTTGGCCTGTGGTCTGGGCGCCTTGAAGCGCCTGTTGTTCTGATAGGCTTTGACCGCGCTTACCTACATACTCACTTATCTGCTGCTGACGTAGTGCGTTAGCTCTTTCATTGGCAGACATTTCTTGATCAAACGCTTGCTGATCGGCTGCTCTGTCGTTCTGACCACCTGAAAGCATTTGATTATACCGCTGCTGCTCCGCAGTGAGGTTCTGTCCAAACGTATTACTTGCCTGACCGTATGATTGTGCGTCTTCTGCTCTGCCTTCAAGGGTAGAACCCATTCTAGCCTGTTCGTAAGCATCTGTACTGTCGCGACCATAAGCCGCCATTTCAGATTCATACGCTTGGTCGCCTGCTCTCAAACCACGATTACGCAATCTGACTTCAAGCTCTTGTCGTCTTTGCTCCATCTGCGGGTCAAGACGGCTTGTAGCACGACCGTAAGACGCATCTTCTGCGGCTTGGCGTTGGCTTTGCCCATCCCACTGAAATCCTTCAGGGCCAGTTGTTGGGCCGATACCTGCGCCGATAACACCTGACGCTTGCGGGCCTGCTTCTACGTCACCGAACTGCTCCCAGTTAAGTGGCATACCCATCTCAGCCGTTATACGGTCGCCCATTGCTGCTGCGGTAGAACCTAACTGCTGATTAGTTTGCATCTGCGTGTTGTAAAGGTTCTGCATGTCAGGCGATAACGTCTGATTCTGCGTCCATTTAGTGACCATCTCGCCAGTAGCAGGGTCGCGAACCATTGATTGCCCCCACGTATTGCTGCCCATCGTGTTGTACTGGTCAGGACGGTCGGCATACGTTTTATCTCTCGCCGTTTCGCGTGACTGTTCGCCTTCTTCTTGCGCTGCGCCGATGACATCTGGTGTCTTTGGTGACTTTTTACCGATTGGGCTACCCTCCTACTTGCTTAAGTGTATAATGGGTAAACACCCTAAAACACCAAAGAAATTTATGATATCTACTCTTAAAGACAGATTTGAAATCAAGGTTAAAATTACGGACACTTGCCATCTGTGGCAAGCGAATAAAAACAACAAAGGCTACGGCATGATACGTGAAGGAGGAACTAAACCCAAGATACTTGCCCACCGTGTTAGCTATACGTTGTACGTTGGGGATATACCGGATGGGTTGAATGTTCTTCATCGCTGTGACACACCGGCTTGCGTCAACCCTGAACACCTTTTCCTTGGCACACACGCGGAAAACATGGCGGATAAAGACAAAAAAGGTCGAGCTAATAACCAAGGAAAGGGCGTTAAAGGTGTCGCTAAACCTAATGCTGTTATGTGTGACAATGACATCCGAGAAATTCGCAGACTTAAGGAAGAAGATAAATTGTCTTACCGTGCTATCGCCAAGATTTACACGCCCTACAGCGTGGGAAGCATCTGGCAAATAGTTAAAAAGAGGGCTTGGAAACACGTAGTCTAGGCTCCTTTATTTTGTGCCGCGATACGGCTACGACTGCTATCTGCTGCTGCTGACCTTAAAGCGCCAGCTCTGGCGTTACCACCACGGTTCGTTATGGCTTGTACGGGTGCCTGTTGTGCGTCAACTGCAAATTGTTTTACTGGCACTCTTGGTGCTGCTTGTGGTACTGCTGCTGCTGTCGCTGCTGCTGTCGCTGCTGCTGTGGTTGCTTCTTGTTGTCTTATTGCTTCGGCTCTTGTTGGCGGTGCTTTCATCAACCCCGCGTCTACAGCGGCTTGGTTGTAATTGTATGACTTGTCTTCCGACATGTTACTTTGAGGCGTTTCGCCTTTTGAATTGGTTATACTTACGTACCCTTTGCCTGTTACCGAGTTAGGCACGTAAGGCTTGTACATCTGATCTTCTTTAGACTTTTGAGCCATCATTTGCTTATAGTATGCGTCAGGTATCTTTACGCTTGATATCTTTCTGCCTGACTCAGTACGTGGCGCTTCTTGCGCTGGTGCTGAAGGTTTATAAACACTTCCATCGCCGTTAAAACGTACACCACCGCCTGCGCTTTCATTAAAATTAGATGTACCCCCCTTTGCATATTGTGGTGGCGATTGAGCAGGCGCGTTAGCCTTACTGTTCATATACTGTCGGCGGTACGCGGAAGGCATCCTAGAAAGCTGTTCGGGGGTAAAGTTCACGGTTATGCCGCCTCTCTCAATTCAGTTATGTATTTACAGTCTTCACGCTTTAATTGCATTAGCAAATAGTCCGTCCCTACATCATACGCTTCTTCTAATCGCGTCTTGACTGTAAACCCCATGTGGGTATTCAACTTAACGGCTTTATCGTTATTCGCCGGTACGAGTCCGTAGACAAAATTCACGTTCTGGTTCTTGAAAATAAAGCCAAAACATTCTTCTAAAAAGCCGTGTTTCAATAACATCGGTGTTGTTAGCATAAAGTGGCATTGTACGCTGTTATTAGTCCAATTATCCATAAGACACGCACCAACAGGCATGCGTTGATTGGTGTCTATAGCCATAATACCCGCCGTATCTTCGCAATGGAGAATAGGAATCTGGTCGTTGACCCATTTCCAGTCTCTGCGGAAGTTAAATGGCGTGTACACGATACGCATTAGGCCATCGGGCCTCCGACATCATAGATCAAATCCCAACCTATTAGCCGTGTTGTTGTTCGTGCGCTGCCTTTCGTGGCTATTGCCATATAGCGTCCAGTACCCCATGACCCACCGATAGAAGGGAAAGTGGTGCCTGAGTCGCTGCCCCAAACCGCGAAATCCCATTTGTCAGCGTCCCAGATACCTACGCCAAATCTGTCGGGCGTACTAAACTGGAAGTCCAAACCTTCTGAAGTGTCAAAATCAAAGCGCACGACCGAACTGTGAAGAGGGGCTTTTTGCGCGATAAAATCGGGTCGGATCAGCTTGGCGCGTTTAAACACTGCGGGCTGTCCAAAAGACGTAAAAGACGTAAGAATAGAGAAGTTTATTGATTCGCCATTAAACTCTGGTTCTACAGGCGTTATCCGTTTGTCGTCCACGGGTACGTCCATGCGACAGACACGCCCATCGGCTGTGCCAAATACAACAGACCCTTGATACTCATCAAAACAAGTCATGGGTACACCGCGCCATAGACCCCACGCCTGTACACCTATATTGTAGTAATACTGTATGGGCGCTGCTGAACCTACTGTTGGCGAAGAGACTAAAATGCCACCCTCGCTAGGTATAACGGTCACATCCCAGCCTGCAAGACCTACTTTTGCTCGCATTTCTTGACGTATTAGCCCCGCTATTTTATACGCCATCGTCGAGCCATCAACGTCAGAGCGTAAGATACTTGTATCTACGCCTAGAAGAAGGTCAGCCATACTAACAAGACCGTAAACGGACAGCAGAAATAGTTCGCCACCTGATTCAGTGCCGAAACGAGGGCTGTTAGGTATCTCACCGATAAAATACGTACCGCGCTGCCCCCAATCGGCTACCGCAGGGTCAGAACCTTGATACACCAGCACATCGCCTGAATGACTTACGGCGACTAATAGGTCATCTACGCCCGCACCGCCGTCTACTGTCCAGCTAAATAGCCCTTCTAGCGTTCCGCCGTGTTTAAATTTAGACCCAAAAAAGAACTCTGTCGCGTGGCCTGAACTGCTACCAATACCGAGATACCACGCTTTTGTGGAGTTCTCTTCAACCATCCATAACCGCTGTTTATGGGATACGATAAACTTAATGTCGGCTATCACAGGGCCAGTAATGCCTGAAGACACCGCCCATGTATCTGTGGCGGGGTCGTACTCAAACAGTCCGTTTAACGAGTCTGCGTAAAACAGTACGTCACGCCCTGAGTCATCGACATAGTGCGCGTAAGTGCCGTACCCTGCTCCAGATGTTTGATCCGCAAACGTAAGCAAAAGAATAGGGGCCGCGCCATAAACTTCAACGTCCCAAATGCCTTCGTTAGTGACGGCAAATAATTTGTCACCGACACCGTTATCTTGTGCGCTGTCGTAAGGTATTAGCGTGTGTACACCAAGCCCTGCACCAGCGTCTAAGCCGATTTGCCATTCTTGGTAGCCTTCACGTATCCGCAGTCCATACTCAAAAGGCAGCATGTTGTACGTGTAAACGCAGGTGTTTAAATCTTCAGAGCCGATGGCTTGCCGGATGTCCATACCGCCTTGAGGCGCAGGGTATCGAGCGACTTCATGCGACCGCTGTTGTGGGCGCTGGGCATTGCCTACAGGAGAACCAATCATCTGCCGTATCCGGTATCAGGGGCGTTCCAACTAGACAGATAAGGTATGCCATACCCGCTACGACCCGCGTTCAATATGGGTGCGCCTTTCTCTGTACCGGTTAAGAAGGCAAATATCTGGTTGAAATCCGCTTGCGCTTTGGTTGTATCGAAGCCGCCAGCCTCAAGATACTTAACTTTTAACGCCCGCGTAATCAGTGTTTTGTCGAAAAGCGGGGTGTCACTTGCCTGATCAACGCCTTTTTTGTAGCTGACAGGGTTGGTTGACGGGTCATAGACCCAATCGGTTGAGATGTACTCAAAATTCAGGCTTAACCCATTAGGGGGTGGATCTGGGAATACGTTGAACTTACCCTGCGCGATACGGAAGCTGGCATAAAGGGTGTCTGATGCTAGGTTTCGGCCTTTTAGATATGTCCAATCTTGAGCCGACAAAGGGCCACCCATAGGGACATTATTCGTTTGATCCCAACTGGTTTGGTTCAAGATGTAACCGAAGTTAGACGGCAGGTCGTAAGACCCGCTGTCTGTATCAGACGTAGTAAACGTGTAAGAAGCGACTAACAACTCCCACGGATACGCCTGCATAAGCTCTTCGCCTGCGGTATTTAGCAGGTATTGAAGCTGGATAAAAAATGGGTCTTGACTAGCATACGGGGCTTGAACTGGTGCGATACCGACTTCTGCTGCAACTCTGTTAAGAATCTCCGCTGCTGTTATTGTCGTGTTTAAACCCATGTTTCACCTTTATTTTTTAGCGCGTGACTTCCGTTTGGCTCTACCCGCTGGTGCTGCTGGGACGGGTATAGCAGCATTAGGGTCTGTTTCTTCGTCTAATTCGCTTTGAAGTGCTATTGGCGCTTCTTGCGTTTCAGGAAACATGTCTAGTTGTGGGCTAGGCGCTGCTTTCTGTTCAAGTAGCTTTCGCATTTGCGCTTGCAATTCGGCTACTTGCCCACGCAACTCTTCTTTTTCGCGGTCGACGCTCTGTTTGTCGTTAACTTCTAACCATTTCTGTGCTTTTTCTCGTAAGCCGTACCCGCCCATCATGTTGCTGATGTTAGAGTCTTTTACTGTCGCCATTTGCTCGACAGTTTTTACGTTTAAAAAAGCCAATTCTTCAGCTTGAGTCCGTGTAATCTGAGGCCATTCACTTAACGGCATGCCTTCAGTAGGCGCTTCGACACGGCGCTCAAAAGCGTCAAAATGTCGTGGAAACCGCTGTTTATCCGCTACGGTAGCAGGGCGACAGGCTTGTACGTCACGCTGACCGGCTACTCTAAGCTCGATGTACGCCACTTCTTTAAAAATGGGTCGTCCTAGTTCTTCAGATTTAGCACTGTCTGGGCGCTCTTTATAAAAAAACTTGACCATAAGAGACTTATCAGCCTCTGCGGTGTCCGCGAAATCGTTATGATTAAATTCAGCTTGTTGCATTATGAAACCTTATTTGTCGTAGGAAATTATATAGTACAAGAAAATAGCTACCTACGCTCGAAAACGCAGGCATTTATTTTTATCGTTTAAACAGCCGTCCAACCAGCGGCAAGGGAGGTTAAAGTAGCTACACCTGTAGCAGTAGGTATGCCGTTGCCGTTTGCTGCGTTTGTACCGAACCTAATAGGATCGTCTGAGTCAGGCGCTGTAGAAGAGCCATCACCCAATGCTTCACCGCCGATAGGCTGGCTCAACTGAGGTGTTCGTGCTGCGGGTGTTTGATCAAGCAGTGTAAACTGGTTCGGCGTACCGACAACGTTTACTGCAGGGCCAATACCAATACCACAAGCATTTGATCCACCAGCGTTCATACCGCCATCAAAATCAGCATCAGGAACTTGTATTTCCCGAACTGTTTGAGTCGCAGCATTTACGTAATACGTGGGATTATTTTGAGACATGTTTTTTGCTCCATAGTTAAAATCAGGGGCCGAAGCCCCCTACAACCCTACGACAGGTTTAAACGCCAGAAGCGTCATATCTGCCTTGGAACTGACGACCTGAAGTGGTCATGTTACCGGCCCAACCTAGAATCTGAACTTCAGCATCCTGATTAGTTGAGTAACGTCTGTTTGGAGACAGGCTGACCATGTTGCGGTCTGCATGTGGACGATAATGAAGGTACTTAGTGTTCAAGAAGAACGCTGTACCGGCTGGTGCGCCAGAACCGTTGTTACCGTTGTAGATACCACCGTCAAGACAAACATCAGCGTCCATGAACTTCAATGTAGCAAAGCCCGCATCTGCTGAATCTGTGTTGCTGAACCGCTGCTGCGCCTGTAAAGAAGCAACGTATGCGTTCCAAACAAGGTTATCAACCATAATAAGGTTTGTGCGATCTTGTCCACGTACCAAAGATGCCCAAAGCGTGTTCCAGAAACCCTGAATCTTAGTGGGGTCTAGGCCGTTTGCGGCTGTTTGGTCACTTACTGCGTTCTGCCAGAAAGTGAAAGTGTTGCCGTCAATACCGCCATAAGGTGCAGCAGTTGGGTCAATAGGAAGTGCAGCTTCTAAACCATCAATCTGCTTACCGCCTGCCGCTGAACCGTCTGAGTACAGACCGCCAGTGATAAGGTTAGCCATTGTAGATTCAGCTACTTCTAGTCGAGCTTCCATCAAGTCGATCATTCTTTCACGACCACTGTTCTGGAGCATTTCCAAACCAGAGATAACAACCGGAACGGCTGCCTGTTTGATGTCGTATTCAGCAGCACTAATTACGTCACTTACGCCAACAGGCAATAAGTCATAACCAGAGTACCAGCCAGCGTTAGAGTTTTCAGCGAACGAGAGTTCCTGAAGAATCTTAGTACCGCCAGAGAATGTTTTGATTTTGCCAGCGCCTTTGAGTTTCATAAGCAAGGCGTTGTTGTTTGTTACGTTGTCAGCGATTTTACGGGTACGACTTTCAATAGTCGTTGCCATAATGCTGGAAATATTTGCGTTGGCGAAAGCCATTATATGTTCCTCTACAGCGAAAATGCTGCATGAATGATTGATTGAGTGTTCGTTATTTCAATAAACCATTCTGGAACGTGTGCGGTGCTACCGAGGCTGGCCGCTGTCGAGAAAAGTGTTATGTATGGGGAGTGTATACCCCCCAAACATAATGTGTCAACTATTCGTCAGCGCCATCCCAAGCATTTGCTATTTGCTGTCGCATAGACATACCACCGGAGGCTCCATCATTGCCAATACGACCGCCAGATAAGCCAGAAGATGCGCGGCGTTTGCTTTCCATGCTGTTTCTGCTGCCTGTTAGCTGTTGGTGCTGAGTACGTTCAGCTAATACGCCCTGAATCTGTGGACTCAACGCGCAAGCCTTGTTGTACGCATCATCCATTGACATGTGTACACCACGCGAAGAAGCCATTTCAACCAAGTCAGCCATGTCGTTCCGCACATCTTGGAAGAATTCAGCGTTCTGGGAGAACTGTCCGACTTCTTGCTGCGCTGCCTGAACAACTTGTTGTTGCTGGTTTGCGGCTGATTGCTGCTGTGACTGTAAATACTGGTTCATTGGTGCCATACGCTGATCAATCATCGACTCTAGGTGCGCGTTGCTGTCTTGGGCGGGCATTGTGCCTGTCAAAGCTGCGTCCAGAGCGTGAATATCGACACCGTAATCGCTAACCAAGTCGCTGATAATCTGCGCTTTTTGGATAGGATTACCCATACGCAGATTGGCTACAGTCGAAAATAAGTTCTCGACGGCTTCCATCGGTGTGTTGCCCGCTACGCCTGACAGAGCTGCACCGTAGGTGGTGGCAAGCTGTTGAAACTGTCCGTGTGTCTGTCGTGCTTGCGCTGTCTCGTTCATCAGATTAGCAGTGTCGTTTTCACGCTGCTTAATCTTATCTTGAAGATGCCGCGGTATTTTAGACCAATCTTCGCGTTCTTTAGGTGTCCAATCTATTGGTGCTTTGGTGCTTTTATTGTCAGCGTCTTCGGCTTCTGGCGCTGATTCAGCCTCGTTTTTTACGGGGTCAGGTGTTGACTCCGCTTCGGGCTGTTCTTCTGTTTCAGAAGGTTCTGACGGTTCTGTTTCCTCGCCTATAACTTCTTGTACGGACTCGTCGTAATCACCGCCCGCTTCTTCTAATGCGGCGTTCAGGTCATCGCGCATCGAATTGTCTTCGTCGCTTACGTACTCTTGCGTTTCTTCGTTCATAAGGTTTCCTGCCGTAGGTTTATCGAGAATAGAGGTCTATTGACCGTTTAATATCTGAAATACGAGACTGTTTTAGCTCTCTGGTGCTTTTTGCTTCACGTTGCTGGGTTGTTCTGTCTAAATAGTTGGCTGAGTAGTCACGCGAATCTGTGACCCCGTGTCGTTTGTTGTGTTCAGCTAGTTGCCGCCGTGATTCTACGGGCTTTTTGTCTATTGGCGATATAAACCCTTCAAACGGTTTGTTGATCATAGGTGCGTCAGGTCTAGCGTTACTGCCATAGGTTTCCCGTGGAACCAACTTGCCGGTTTCAGGGTCTTGGACGTAAGAGCCACGTTTTACGCGCTTGGTGCCGAATATATTGTCAAAATTCGCATCAAACTTCTTCTTATCGACTTTCTGGTCTTCGCTGGATATAGCCATTACTACTCCCCTTTAGGTTCTGGCGTTAAGACTGCTGCGACCGTCTGGCTCTCGATGTCGGCTAACGCGCTTGCCGTTATCTTTTCGATCTCCGCTGTGGTGCTGGCTTCTTCTTTTGCCATGTCTATCTCAAACTCGATGACATCTTTACGTATCTCGCCATCAACACTAGCATTAGTAGACGCGATGTTGGATTCTGTCTGCGCCTGCTCTTTCAGCAAATCAGCCTGAAGACTTACCTGAATCTCTGCTATCTTGGCTTGAGCTGCTGCGCTAATTTCTGCCATTTTCATCTGGTGTGAAGCCTGACTGGTCTGAATATCTGACTGCATATCCATCTGACGTAACTGCATATCGGCTTCAGCCTTGGCTTGAATCCTACCCAAGTCACCTTGCTGCTTCTGCTGCTCTGCCTGCATCGCCAGCTCTTCTGGACTTGGCGCTTGCTCTTCTCCTTCTTCAGCTTTTGCTGCTTCTTCTGAGGCGGAGATTGCTTTGTCGATAACCCCTTCAATTTCGCTGCTGCCTTTAAAGCCAGCCAAGCCCCACTGGAGTAGCTGTAGCATAAACGGTTTAGTTGCTGGATCGGCTTCGATAACGGGGGCGGCTGACTGCATAAACATCGACACAGCGTTAAGATAGTCTGTACGCTCTGTTTTCAGTGCTTGGAAGTCCACCATCGCCACAGATTCAGGACGAATCTCGATTCTGAGCTTTGCTTGGGCTGTGTCCTTAATTAACTCTATAGCAGGGCCAACAAGGTCGATATCGGCTGAAAACTCCATATTTGCGCGTTTGAAGATGGTTTCAGGGCTAAAATGCCGTGATATAACTTCTGCCTTGATCTGCATCAAGTCTGACGCGAATCGTGCAAACTGGTCTTGTAATGCCTGAATACGTACTGAACCAAACTTCATCTTAGCATCTGTCTGACCGACACCTTCGTACTGGTTGTTTAAACCACCCTTGGCAATGTCCGTCATACCTGTTGTCTGCTGTAGCAAACCGATAGTCTGGTCACGTATGGTAATCAGTTCACGTAAAGCACCTACGATGTCTGACAGGGGTAGCCACTGAATCTGACCGGCTAGACCACCGTTTTCACCAAATAGCGCCCAGTTCTCAACAGGGATGAGATCGTTGTCATTACCTTGATTAAACATGCTTTTAAGATTGTCAGCACTGGCGTTATATACGCCCACAACTCTCACAGCCTCTGTGATGACCGCTATGCGTGTTTGGAGCTTATCTATCTCATTGTATAGGTCTTGGGCTAACGTGTAGTCAGGCGTGGGCGTGTAAAGGCTGGTGGTGACGTTAGCGATAAAGAACGGGGGTACAGGCCAAAAGTTAGGAATTTCAAGAATATCGTCTTTATGTTCTAGCGTTTTGTCGTAACCCATCGAAATCCAGCAGATTTTCTTTGTGTCTTTGTCCCAAATCTCCCAAATCTCTGCTCGCATCCAAGCTGAGTCATTAGCATCGTCTTCTACGCCTTCGTTTGACGTTTTCTTTGTCTGCTTCTTGTACGTTAGCTCTTCAGCAACGTCTTCGCCCCACCGTGTGGCGGCATCGTCTTTACTGAGGTAGCTTCTGAACGCCAACCACGGCATTTTGTCCCAAGTACGGCACCAGCCCCACAAAATATCACCAAAATAGTAATAATCGACAGGCGCGTCTTCAGAAATGAGCTTTTCTTCGGTCTCTCCGGTCGGTTGCCCCATCTCGTCTAAGACAGGCACTTCTTCACTCTCAAAAGTGTAACCAACCTTGGCGCAACCAAGACCGGAGAGTAATCTGTCTTGCAAAGTAGCGCGGAACACGGCATCAATCTCTGCCCCGTTGTTCGCAATGTCTAAATTGAGCAAACGCTCCATGATTTCAGCCGAAACACGGCCTACATCGTCATTTGGTTGGGCATATCGTCGTGAAACGTCGATTTTAGGTGTATTTCCGTACAGCATGTCGCCTAACGTCTTCACATTAGAGTGAAACAGGTTCAGATTGAACCCGCCTGTATCATCACCGCGCTCAATACCTTGGTGCTTGCCTATAAAACGGTTAATAATCTTGTCGGACTTTTTCCACCACGGTTCTCTTGCTTTTTTGCTGACCGTTAGCTCTGTTGCCCAATATTTGTACCTGCCTGCAGGCGTATCCGCGTAATCGCTACGTGACTCGATTTTATCGTCTGTACTTGTGTCGTATGCCACGCTTAAATTCTCCTTTGAGCGATAAAGCTCTTTTTATTAGCACTCTCACGCTGGCTAAATAGGTTTTCTAACTGATACTCGCCGCCACTTCGTATTTGCGCTCTTATGCTTTCATGCGGTGTTGGTGCTGGCTTGTAGGACTTGTTTGCCATGATGCAGGCATAACGAAACGCATCCGCCGCGTCAGATGAGTAATCGTGTAAAGGCTTATTAGAGAACACTTGATTGATTTCGTCAAATTTCTTTCTGTACACACGCAGACATTCGATGCCATAGTAACAGGTTTCGCCATTAAACTCGCTGAACTTGAGCGTTTGCCGTACAGCTTCAATGCCGTCCTCGACTGACAGCTTTGGCACAAGGTCAACTAGCGTGTCGGTTTTCTCAAACGCATGGACGAATTGCTCTAGGGCGCTTTTGTCCGTACTGAACGTCATCGCTTTTGCGTCATGGGGCAAGTGTACCCGACTCAGGTTATACGGCTTGGCTTTAAGCATGTCTATATAGTGCGAGGCAGGTTGCCCGTTGTTCGTATGAAAATCTATCCAACGAATGCCATGCCCTGTTTCTTGAAAAAACCAAGCACACGTATTGTCTGAGCGCCCGATGTCGAACGCCACTTGGACAGGCAAGTCAGGGTCGTGAATCGCCGTGGTGTTAATCTTCTGTGCTGTTTCAAGCTCATTCACCAACGTGGCATAGTAAGTGCCTACTAACTCAGCGGAAAAGTCGTTCATAAACTCTTGGTTAAACTTCGCCTCGCTCATACCGAGTTTTATCCGCTCAACTTCTTCAGCATCAATTATCCCGCTGTCCGTCACCTTTATGTCGGTATGAAACCATGTTTCGTCGTCCCTCGACTTCTCATAGAAGTTGAAAAACTTATTCAGCCGCCCATACGCCGTACCGATAATAACCAGCCAGCCTTTTCGGTCTAAGAGACAGGGCATAATGACTGCTTCTAAAAGGTCGGGTCTACACTGACCAAATTCGTCAATTACCGCGCCATCAAGGTACAAACCACGCAAAGAGTTGACGTTATCGGAGCCTGAGAGCCATATTTTAGCGCCATTGGGCAAGGTAACGCTCAATTCGCTTACTTTTACGTCAATTGCGATGCCTTTTGTCATCTCAACCAAGTAATTCCACGCTACAGCCTTAGCCTGAGAGCGAAAAGGACAAATATACGCGTACTGTGCGTTCTTTTTCTTGGTGTACAAGGCTCTGATGATGAGTTCAGCCACACAAGCGACCGTTTTACCCATTCGCCGGTGTGCGATGATAAAAGCGAACCGCTGAGTCCGTTGATGGAACTCTACCATCAGTTCTCGCGGCTCGTAAGGTAACGTCCAACTCTTATCGGCTGGACTCCTTACGCCAAAGTCTTCAGCTGTTGTCGTCGTCATTCGTCCAAAACACCTTTGCCAAGGCTATTGTTGATGACAATGTTGATATCGCCAGTCGTAATCGAGTTGAGCGCTTCTTTACCTATGTTCGCTTGCTTGTTCAGTTCAGCGACCGCAGAGATAGCGACTTTAGGGTCTTTCTTTTCGTTATCTACAGCCACTCGCCACATCATCGCGCCGCGCTGGGCATCGTTTGGGCCGTTTATCGCCTCCTGATAATACGCTAAGAGCGCCAGCAGCCGCTGCCCATCGTCCGAATTGACCTGCTTGGACACCCACGGCAAAGATTTACCTATAGTAGTAGCAGTCAATGTGTATGTCTCACCACTGTGATATCCCTTAACCGCTTGGACTGCCAGCGGAGACATGCCACGCGATTGAGACACAATTGCCCGCTGTATCTCCTTTATATTCTGAAGATACCGATCAGCCGAAGGATGATATTCATCTGCCACAGCATCAGGCAGAGAGTTTGGGTCGTATGGGGCGCGATGTGATTCCATGTGCGGGAGTTTAAGTGTTATCGGGTTTAAGTGTCAAGTGTTGTAGAGTTTTACTGTAACAGAGTTCAAATTTCAGATTTTCTGTAAATGGCTCCAGATCAACTCAGGCAGCAGCGTTTCAAATCCGACCTACCCCCCTTCATTCACCTGTTAGCCTAAAACACTACAACACTGTTAGTCTGTTAGTCTTACATCACACCCTTACATCACTATAGTACTGCAACACTAATAGGCTGTTAGTCTAACAGGTTCATTGAGTGACGCACACGACGTGCCTGCGTTGTGCACTGCAGCACGCACGTTCGCCGCCTGCGTAGAAAAATAAAGTTTTCTAGGCTGAAAAGGTAGCAGGGTTTCAGGCTTTGAAACGAAGCCTGCTACCGCTGAACGCCAGCACTGGCGGGGCTTAGAGCTAAAAGGTTTCAGGGTTTCAGGGTTAATCGCCCACACCACCCGCTGTACCTTCTGGAAATCTGCCGCTCAGACTGCTATTTTTAGTATATTAGATTATAAAAGTAAGTAATAAACCCTGAAACCCTGAAACCTTTCGCCCTAAGCCACTAAAAATCTACCTCTCAGGGTAGCAGGCTTCCGCGCTAAAGCCTGCTACTACCCTGAAACCCTGCTACCCCAAACCCTCCCACTATATACGCGTGGCAACGTGGCAATTAATATACATATTGTCATTATTGTTGTTGTAACTGTTTACAACATAAAGTAATATAGTTTCATCACATCAACAACAACGCAAAGGAATTAACCAATGTTAAACTACAGAGAAATCGAAACTTCAGCAGCAGCCAACCTAGCAGAAGCTTTAGAGCTTCACCTTGCAGTAACAGGCTCTAACTTTTATGAAGGCTTCACTAACGTACAAGCCCGAACGTTAAAGCTACATGAAGACGGCAACCACGGCTTGTACAACGTATGCGATGACACCGGAGATATTTACTTTGTTTTCAACTGTCCAGATGGGTTACAAATCCTTCACAAGCTGTCTATTGATTCTTGTATTTCAGACGGGGGCTTCCGCGAGGCAACGATTGACGAGAAAGAGATTTGCATCTTTGGCAAAGGATGGGGGAACACACCAGCCAACCGAGATATATTTGTGAAAGAAAGAATGATAGTCACAAGCATTCCGGTTTAAACCCAACGGGGCGAAAGCCCCTAATCAAACTACATAAGGAAAACGACATGAAAGACGTTATTTATAACACTATATCAGTTGAACGTAGCCTAAGCGGTGAATTTCACCTTTTCTGGCAGGATGGCGACGGCAATCATTCAAAATTTATCTGCGTTGTTCATGGGGGCGATAATGCTAGAGAAGTAGCGTTCGGAATAGCCAAAGATCAAGCAGAGTTTGTTAAACACTGTTCCGGTTTACCCCCTCAAACTACATAAGGAGTCGAGACAATGAAATTAATTCTAACCACTAACAACGAGATCATCATCGGAGCTGACCAGAACAAAGCGGGTGATTGGGCATTGGTTAAGCGAGTTACCGACTACTTGGTTAACGTGCAGGGAAACATCGAGATAGTTATAGCGGCGGCAGAGGAAGGTGACTACATGCACTTGGGCACTCGATGGAATCACTACCAAGCTAAGGAACTGAAAGACTTATACAAAGAAGCAAAGGCGGCAGTATAGCCCCAACGGGGCGAAAGCCCCAAATCAAACTACATAGGAACAATACGGTATGAGCACTTTACAAAACCACGTAGACCACATTGCGCAGACCTTAACCGCTGGCATGACATACGAAGATGCTGGCATGGATCACGAAGAACACGGCGCAGAACCTACCGATTTAATTGGCGGATATGATTATCTGTCTGATGTGCTCGAAATTAAGTACATGACAAACGACGACGACGAAGGCGCTGGTGAATATCTAGGCGCTCGAATCCTTGTAGCGTTTGGCGGCCCTAACATCTGGATTGACACTACAACGCGCAAAGTCGAGGGCTATTGGTGGGGCGATGAAGCAACGGCAGATTACACGGACGGCATGGATATCGACGGCGTATGCGCCGAATTGTACGAGATGGGAGAGTAGACCATGAGAGATATTAACCAATTGAACGCTTTGACTAACCCCTTGATGCTGAATGAGCAAGTTGATATTTGCGGCGATACTTGGACAGTTCGGCAGAATATACGTGGCGAATGGATGTTAGTACGCCCTAATAGAACGGCCTGTATCGTCGCTGGCATGGTTGAATTTATCCGCTCGATCATTGCCTATAATGATGAACAAATAGCCAAATATTCAGGCGTGAAAATCATGAACATAGTTAACAAAAAAGAAGCAGGAGCATAAGACAATGACCAAGCAAATACCCACTAAAGTTTCATACTCGCGCAGAACTGAACACGAACAAAAGCAAAGGCGGGCTAAATGGCAAGGCGAGTTGATGATGGGCTTATCCTTCGCCATGCTTATCTTTATGTGCTTAACGATCAACCTATAAATTAATTAGATAAAATAGCTGTAATTACTTGTTGTAATAATCTACTGAACTTGTACAATACCCGCTCAACCAACAAAAGGGACAAGACAATGACATCATTAGTTCACAACAACGCAACAATTCAAACAATCTCAACTGACTGGCAAACACAAGCGCGTGGCAGTAACTGCAACGAATATGAAATCTACTGCACGTTTGCTGGCGATGCAAACGGCATCGACACAACAACAGGCAAGCCGCTCAAAACATACGATGAATGGCTCAACTCATAATGAGTAAGCGAGTGTGGACTGAGATCATTTGCGAATGTTGCGGTTGTGCTGAGAGCCACACGGGGCGAATAGGTGATCACAATTTATATTTATATGATTGGCTGCACCATAATAAAAAATATTTTTGTAGTGAGAAATGCAAGAAAGAATATTATCAACCTGTTACACCTTGGGCAACTTAATGATGGGTGGACAGCTCAACCAACAAAAGGGACAACCAAAAAATGAACCTATCATCATTTACCGAGAACACAAGCAACCCGTCACTATCACGAGCAGTGATTAAGCAATTCGGCAGATGGACTGACTGGAAAGAATCCGCCTCTGATATTGCGGCTTATGGTGCCGCCAGTGGCTTTAACGGGTTCATATATCACGTTGACACCGTAGCATTTTATGAAGCAAACAAAGGCAACATTCACGCCCTAGCGAGGGACGCGGCAGAAGAAGCGGGTGGCTCTAACTTGTTATCTGAATTTTTGGCCTCTTTCAATTGCGTCGACCTTCAAGCGGATGAAGTAGAACGTGCACTGTATCACGGCGACGATCACGGCGACTATACGCAAGTAGCCAATGCTTTTGCTTGGTTCGCGCTTGAAGAGACAGCGCACGATTACGTCAATCAATTGGAGCGGTAACAAATGAAAATCGAGCGAGAACTAATCGACGATAACCGGCTGCTTTACAAGGCAACTTTCCGGCACCAATCAGACCGGCTATATTCGGCATACCAGCCGCGACCCTTTGAGGCCGCAATTGAAGCCTACAAAATAGCGGCAAGCGTTGAAAGCTGGCTACAAAAAAGAGAGGATAAAGGCGCATGACTTCCGGCCTCTGCCTAAAAACGTCAACCCTCCAAGACTATAACCTACAACGGGAAATAATGATGACTGAATCACAACAAACCGCACTACCTGATATCAGCTTACTAGAAATTCAAGCTGTCGCCTTCACATGTAACCAAGCCGCATCAGAGAATGATCTGGCATTAGTTAAGGCAGCCGCCCGTCTACTTGTCCAACTCGTTACAGACAAAGAGGTGAGCAAATGAAGCGCGATCTGTTGCCAGTCGTCCAAGTAGTGACCCTGATTGCCTGTTTTTTTGTTATGGGCTATTTAATAGAAACCTCTGAATTTTAAAGGATCAAAGCACATGACTACTCAAATAAAAACTGCAAAAAAGAAAAAACCGATGTCTTTAGAAGATAAAAGAAAAACCAATAAGGTCGGATATCAACAGGGCTTCTCGCCAGAGGGACAGGCTTTACTCGCCCGACCTTGGATCAAGCCAGAGCCAGAACCTAATTTTGAAGACTTCACGCTGGCCTCGTTCATGAACGGCGATCAGTAGAAAAATGAAAGCTAACCACCAAACCAACTAAAGGATTAAACCAAAATGAAGAAAATAGAAGTCAGTAAGAAACTAGCAGCCAGCTTGAAAGAAGTAGGCGTGACCGTCACCGAAGAAACCAAATATTTTGTAGTCACGGCAGGCAATGAGCTAACGCCAACGCCAAAGCCAAAACGGAAAAAGAAACGAAAAGAACAATGGTATTCTGATACCGAGGTTGTGATAACGCCTAAAATCAAAAAACTTGTAGATCGGAAGTCTAACAGCATACTGCAAATATTGATGCGCGACCTTCAACACTGCGTTAATCAGTCGCACATCACATTAGGGAGAATCCGCGACGAGGCTTTGCAAGATCATGGATTTACATATAAACAATTGACTGGCCCGATTAACACACTACGCGACTACGGTTGCTTGAGGGAGGTAGCTAAATGAACAAGGAAATAGTCAGAGACTTGTTTGAATACCGCGAGGATAATTTGTGGTGGCGGGAGCGCCCTGCTAATCGCGTAGATATGTCAAAGCCTGCAGGCAGTGTCAAGGCTAGGGGGCATAGGGAGATAATGTTCAAGGGTAAACTGTACAAAGCCCATCGTTTAATCTTTTTATATGTATACGGGAGATTACCCGATAACGATATCGACCACATAAACGGAAAGCCGTTAGATAACCGCATTGAAAATCTACGTGATGTGACGCAACAAGAAAACAATAAGAACAAGCGGAAACAAAGCAATAACACATCCGGTCATGTGGGTGTGTATTGGCATAAACGCACGGAAAAATGGGTTGCGCGGATATGGGTAGACGGTGTGCAGAAGAACCTAGGACGCTTCAACGTCTTAGAAGATGCTGTAGCAGCCCGACAAGCTGCTAGTATCAAGCATGGCTTCCACGATAACCACGGCAGGGATTAGCCTTTCAAATGCTGTATAAATTTTTTCATATAACCTAATTTCGAGGACTTCACGCTGGCTGCGTACATAGAGGGTAAAGAAGAATGAAATACAAACCAATGAGATACAGAGATATCGCGCCGCTATTTAATTACGATCCTGAGACTGGGGTTATCACTAATAAAACGACAAGAAATATTAGGTCGGAAGAAGGCGTAACTTATGACAGACCAACTAAAAAATTCAAGGCGCAGATAACCATTAACGGCAAACAAAAACACCTTGGAATCTTTCATGCGCCGGAATTAGCAGGCTATGCGTACTTAAATCATGAATTCGGTTAGCCTTTCAAATGCTGTATAAATTTTTTCATATAACCTGATTTATTTTCCTGCCTTAGCGCAACTAACTGGTCAATGCTCTTTTCGCATTCAATGGTGAAGACGTTGACCGGCTTTTTCTGACCTGTCCTATGTAAACGCCCGATAGCTTGTATTTTAGTGTCTGCGCTCCAAGGCTCTTGCATGAATACCAGAGTACAACAAACATCTTGTAGCCCGTCAACGCCATGCGATAGCGTCGATTCTTGCGCTATTAGCAAACGTACCGCACCTGATTTAAACGCGGTTAGTGCAGTTTCCTTATCACTGCCGCCATATACGAACGCCATTGATTCGCCAGCGAATACATCTGCAAGCTGTTGGCGTTGGTGGTCGTTACTGTAAAGAATAAGCACCTGTTCATCGGCGGGTATGGCGTGATTCACCGTATAATAAACCGCTGCCGCACGGTTAGTATCTAATTCAAGAACTGACCCTTCGTTATCTATAATAAATCCGCCGCTAATCTGTCGCAGCTTACCTGACACAACCGCTTGATTGGCAGCCTCTACCGCATCACCTTGTATATCAACCAGCATGTGTTTTCTTAATTCATCATAGGCTTCGCGGGCATCCTCTGACATCTGGTAGCTAATATTTTGATATGTAAGCGTGGGCAGTGATATTTCTTTATCGCTCTCAACCACGTAAAGAATATCTGCTATTACCGCTAAAATCTTTTCGTCGGCTTGGGGCGCTAAGTCGTGTTTATAGCCTTTGTAATCGGTTTGGATAAAATAATTTTGCATAAATTTTTCTTTCGATCTACCCAACCGAGCGCCGGAATCCAGAACGCGCACCATGCCAAACAGCTTTTCAAAGTTTTCTGCGACAGGCGTGGCAGACATCCCCACGCGGTACACAATCGCGTCTTTCCATTTCTTATGACGTAACATCTTAGTTTGTTTGCCACTGGCCTTTGATATCTCATCAATGACAATCATGGTAGCCGTACAGCCGTGCTTCAATAACCATTCAAGATTATTCAATGAGATGACAAGCACCTGCGGCTTTGCGGCAACAATAGCGGCGCGTTGTTCAGGTGTTCCGACAACGGCTTGTACGTCAAGCGACAAACCCCATTTAGCCGACTCTATAGGCCAGTGCGATACCACACTAGCAGGGGCAACAATAATCGCCTGCGTGATTAAATCATTGTCGAGGTACTCAGCGATGGCGTGAAGGCAAACAGCCGTCTTGCCAAAGCCAGTGGTTGCCACGATAAACGTTAAGTCCTGCTCATAGATAGCGGCAGCAATTTTAACCTGTTCGGGTTTCAACGATAGCTTGGAATTCTTCGAGAGTGCGACACACGTAGGCGTTGGCATGATTGTTCCTTAGTTTGGCGAGTATATGTTCCTGCATCTTCGACAGCCTGCCCGTGGGTGTTTTCAGTTCCACAAACAGAACTTTACCCGCTGGCAGCACAACAATGAGATCAGGCAGGCCGACCGTCGATGTAGAGTCAACTTTGAGCGCAACTATATCTTTTGTCTTACAATAGTGCAATATAGTTTTTTGCAGTTGTTTTTCTAATTTAATGCTGTATAGTCCTTACTTTAAACCCGCCACAACAAAGGTAGCACAAAATGACAAAGTTAGTATTGACCAGAAAAGAGAAGCAACCTAAATACCGATCAGCCCTTTACATGGATCGCCCACTAGGTGAAAAGTTAGAACAGATTGCTAAGTCAGAGGAGATGTCGTTTAATCGGCTTTGCGTTGGGTTGATTGAACATGCCCTTAGAGACTACGAGGCTGGAAAGTAAAAAAGCCCCAACGCATTACACGTTAGGGCTTTCAGGAACAACCAACTAAGGTTATACGGGAAGCGAACCACCACCACCGATGAGAGCATTATGGCAAAACCAGAACAGCATAACAACAACTTAAATATCAACAACGAAACCTTCTTAAAAGCTGTTTTCGGTGAAGAATGGGGTCTTAGCCACGTAACCGCATTTGAGAATGATCCGTCCAATATTCGCAAAGAATTTCGTGCTGCTTGTTGGTCTGGCGGGTACGCCAAGAACAGGCTGGCGCGTTTCAGCCCTGCCGAGAATCAGTACTTCACTATTAGTCTATTTGAGGCCGACGAAGACGGCACAGCCCGTAGGCGTAAGTCTTTGTTTGATGCCTGTTTTGTCATCGTGGCAGACGATGTGGCAGAAAAGATACCCGTCGAGCAAGCTAAAAAGCTGCCGCCACCTAGCTATAAAATGTTATCAAGTATGGGGTCTGAACAGTGGGGTTGGACTCTGACTGAGGCCGTCGATGACGCGGATCAAGTAAACAATTTGCTTGATGGTTTAGTCGCTAAAGGACTTGCGCCTGATGGTACTGATCCCGGAATGAAGGGCGTTACGCGCTATGTGCGTTTACCGGAAGGATGTAACACAAAGGCCAAGCGTATAACGGAAAACGGTGGTACGCCTTTTCCTTGTCGCCTAACAGAATGGGAGCCTGACAGGACGTACACCCTTGACGACTTAGCAGCCGCGTTTAATATCGACATCCACGCACCAAGGGGTGAGCAGAATGAGGTCGGCATCGACCCTAATCAAGCATACAACGGGCTAAAACATCCGATTCTTGAGCACGTTAAGATTGAAAGTAAAGGTAACGATGGGTTTTACCGGTTGGCGGAATGCCCCAATGGTGATATGCACTCCGATGGCGATTTGTCTGGCGCGGCTATGCAGTTTTTACCGGACGGACGCATTAACTTTACGTGTCATCACGGGCATTGCAGTGCCGACAAGTCAGGCAATAAGATCACTGGGCCGAAAGCCGTAAAACTGTTAGACAAGAAATTCGCCGGTATTGAAGCTGCGTACCAGAACTTCCAAGCCAAGCTATTGGTCGAGGGTAAGCGCAACTTAGCAGCGTTACTGCCCGCAGCGGCAGGTACGGCAGAAGATATCGACAACCTGTTAGGCTTGACACCTAAGCCCGTGAATGAAGATGAAGGCTTAAACATTAGCGACTACTTCTATATCTCAGGCAAGGCAGGTGGGTATTTCGACCGCAAAACGCAGTCGGTGTTATCGAAAGATAATTTAGACAGTATCTTTCGTCGCCAACATCAAGGCACAAGAGCCAGTCCTTTGGCAAGTAAAGTGTTTGACTTTGCGATGGACAGGGACACGCAAATGGCACAGGGTTTTGCATGGATGCCAACAGGCCGCACACCCTCACTGCCTACGCTGATATCAGACGGCAATCGCAAACTCGTTAACACTTGGGCTGGCGTGTCGATGCAACCTAAAAAAGGTAATGTTCAGCCGTGGCTGGATCTACTGGCGTTTGTTATCCCTGATCCCGCTGAGCGTCAGCACATCATCGAATGGATGGCCTACCAACTCCAGTTTATTGAAGAAAAATGTAACTGGCAGATCGTACATCTTGGGCAGAAAGGCGTAGGTAAGGACGCGGTATACACGCCGTTGGTGCGAATACTAGGACAAAACGCTGGCGACATATCGGCTGAAGAAGTCCAACTAGGCTGGGGTGACTACTTAGCAGAAAAGAAAGTACTGATGTTCCAAGAAATCTATCAGCCGCAGAATAAAGGCTTTGCTAACTTAATCAAAACGTGGGCAGCGGGTACAGCCAGCGGGCGCACGAAGGTCAATCTGAAAGGCGGTAAGATTTTAGAACAGGCCAACGTGATGGGCATGGTTATGATGAGCAACCATAAATCAGGCTTTACTTTGGAGTCAGGTGAACGGCGGTATTTCGTCGTTGAGTCGTTCTTTGCACCTAAAGAGCCTGCTTATTACGATGCGTTTTACGATTGGTTAGGGCCATCGTCTAATCCAACAGAGGCCAGCGCCTACGTTTACGACTACCTGTTAAACGTTGACCTGACAAACTTCAGCGCGGGTAAGATGCCCTATGTCACGGAAGCCGCGATAGAATTAACTGAACGCAGCCAAGCCGACTACGTGCAGGAGATGATCGAGTTAGACCAAATAGGCGCAGGCGTGTTCGGTGTTGGCGTTTTTACTACCGAACAGGTTATACACCTGCTAAAGGCTAAAGGTTATACACGTTTTGGTCGTAACGGGTTGAAGGATGGGCTGGAAGAGATGGGCTATCGCAAATGCCGAGGTGTGATTAAGAAAGACGGACAGGTGCATAACACGCCAATATTTTGGAGCCGCAGACCTTCAAGTACTGCCGGAGAAGATTACGAGCACTACATTGATTCAATGGACAAACTTAAACTTAAATAAGGAACAAAACCAATGCCGGACATACATTTACCCATCGGAACATCTTCAGTCCACCGCGTCATGGCTTGCCCAGCAAGTTACCAACGCGGCAAAGTTGCGCCACGCGGCAACACTTCCGGCGCAGCCAGTGAAGGCACAATGCTGCATACCGTCATGGAAGCGGTCTATGCCGACGACAAACAAGCCAAGGATTTGGTAGGCAACACCTTCAACGACGATTTGACCTTTACTGAAGATATGCGTACCGACCAGATCATCCCTGCTATCGCTGCAACAGAAAAACTGCTTGACCTCATCGACGCTGACGAACTGGTACTTGAGCAGTTTGTTCAGTACGTGCCTGATCTTGTTGGCGGTACGTTAGATATGATTGCTGTCTCTGCCGATGAAAAGACGTTATTGCTGAACGACTATAAATTCGGTTTTCTGACGGTCAGCCCAGAAAATAATAAACAGATACTTCTCGCAGCATTGGCAGCATCTGTTGACCCGAAGACTAAGCACCTGTTTGACAAAGCTGAAAAGTTTATCGGCGCTATCACCCAGCCTAAAGCCTACGACGACACAGCACCAACATGGGCGTTCACTAAAAAAGAGATATATGAGTTTGAAGATAAACTGCTTATTGCTTTGGAAGATGCCGAAAGCGATGCGCCACGGGCTGAGTCAGGCAGTCACTGTAAATTCTGCCCAGCATCACCTTTCTGCCCAGAAAAGAAGCTGGCAGCACAGGGCGCGTTAGTGCTGAACCTCAATGATGCCGAGCAGTTGTCGTCAGTACTCGACATGGTTGATGAACTCGACATGTTCATTAAGTCAGCGAAGTCTCTGGCGCATGACCTGTTAGAGAAGGGCGCAAACATCCCAAACTACAAGCTGGTACAGAAACGCGCCAGCCGTGTCTGGGCTGAACCTGAAGTCGTTGAGACTATCATCCGCAACGCTAAGAAAATGAAGATTGCTGATGCCTATACGATGAAGCTGAAGTCGCCCGCGCAGATAGAGAAACTGTGCAAGACGTTAGAGCTGCCTTACGCCAAGTTTGAAGAGCAACAGGTCAAGATAAGCAGCGGCACGACAATGGTTCACGAATCTGACAAACGCCCGCCTATCGGCAAGACAGTTTTTCCGGCGAATTTAATTGCACTCATTGCAAAATAACTGTTGTTAAAAATAGCAACATAACATATAGTAACTTTAGTCACATGTCGTGACGGATAAGAAACCAAGAAGGAGAAACGTAATGTTTCCAACAACTCAAAACAGCACCGCAGATATCCAGTCTTTCGTAAAATCCTTTAAAGTAGCAGTAACCCCTGAAGCCGGAGGCGGTAAATCGTTCGTTCAGTTCGATGCCAAAACAGGCGTGTGGGCGCACGGTCGTGAAGGCGAAGATATCACAGGTGAGCAAATCGCCGTCAACACTACAACGCTAGTCCACGGCTGGACGCTGTGGCATAACCGTAAGCCAACAAAGATAGAAGTATCTGTTACTGAAGATTTGCCGATGCCTATGGACAGCATTACAAATCCTAACGGTAAGGTTGACGTACCAAACGAAAGCCGTGGCTTTGAAGCACGGTTCACAGACGGTGACGAAACTATCCTTAGCTATGGCGGCAGCACGTATGGCGCACGTAAAGGTGTTGACGCACTGACAGGCGTAATCGCAATACGCTCTAGCACAGAAGAAGTATTCTTGTATCCAGTTGTCACCCTGACTTCTGAAAGCTACGAGAACGCCCACCAAGGCGGTGCGTTGTGCTTCAACCCAGTGCTCGAAATCCAAGATTGGATGGACGGTGACGGCAACCTCGAAAGTGCTACAGGCAAGTTAGCAGCACCTGAAGAGGCTATTGAAGAAGCCGAAGATGAGCCAGAAGCGCCAGTCAAGAAGAAGCGCCAGTCAAAACGTGCTGATTAACTAGCATCTCCCTGCCACCCTACGGGGTGGCTTTTTCTTTGAGGTATCCGATAATGAATTTCATTAAGCTATCCCCTTTCCGAACTATAAACCTTGACCGTGTTGAACTGATCGTTGTGATGCCGAGCAACAAATTTAACGCAGACTCCTACGTCCTCTTTCACCTTACCGACAGCGTAGAGAAAGCGGTATTGACACCCGAACTCACCACGGCGCTTGACTGCGTGTTGGGCATATGAAGACCGACATCCTATGGGGCGACTTTGAAACCCTATCCTATTGTAATCTGACAGAGAAAGGTCTTCAGCACTATGTTGAAGATATGACCACTGAAGTCATGTGTTACGGCTACGCTTTCAACGAGGAAGAGCCGCAGTGCTGGTTCCCTGAAGACGGTCAGCCTTTCCCCCAACGTATCATCGACCATATCAACGATGGCGGGCAGACCTATCATCATAACGCGCAGTTCGACTTACAAGTGTGGAACTATGTGTTAGCCGCAGACTTCCCTGAAGTACCTGCGTTACCGCTCAGTCAGGTGCGATGCTCAATGGCTCGATCTATGGCGCACGGACTACCTGCAAGCCTCGCACTATTGTGTCGGGCAACAGACCTGCCGATACAGAAACAGTCTGAAGGTCAACGTTTGATATTTCAATACTGTTGCCGAGGCCGCCAGCCGTGGGTCAATGAAGACAAACAGCTTATGGCTGACTACTGCAACATGGACGTAGCGACAATGCGTATGGCCTGTTCAGTGATGCGTGAATTATCAGACGATGAGTGGGATGAGTACCGCAACAACCACCGTATTAATGAATTCGGCATTCCTGTCGATGTGCCTTTTGCCACAGCCGCGCTAAGTTACGCCACAGAGGTTAAGAAAGATGTCGATGCCCAGATATATGAACTGACTGATGGTCAGGTTAAGTCAGCACGACAACGCAGTACGAGAGATTTGTGGATATTCCCCCGCATCACCGAGAAGCAGAAAGAACTATTAGTCGTACATAAGGGCGATAAGAAGACCTACAGCTTTGATGATGAACACCGCACCAATCTTCTGGCCTCTGCCGACCTTGATCCTGATGTCGAAGACTTGCTTGAACTGATTAACGATGCAGGCGGCAGTTCTACCAGCAAATATAAAGCGATGGTTAATCAAAGCGTTGACGGTCGCGTTAACTATTCGCTGGTCTGGCATGGTGCCGCGACAGGACGCTGGACATCGAAAGGCTTGCAAGTGCACAACATGATACGCAAGGCGTTTGAAGAGCCTGAAAGCCTGATACAGGACATCCTTGAAGACTATGAAGTGCCTACACCTGCTAAGACGTTATCACGGCTGTTACGTGCATCTATCACTGCACCAACGGGCGTAACCTTCGGTGACTGGTCTGCAATCGAAGGGCGTATCTGCCCGTGGTTATCAGATGAGCCAGAGGCACAAGATGTGCTTGATGTGTTTCGCCGGAATGAAGACATCTACATTCACACCGCTGACGGTATGGGGTTGGACGATAGACAAGCCGGTAAGGTTGCTGCGCTGTCGATGCAGTTTGCTGGGGGTGCTGGCGCGTTGACGCGTATGGCGAAAAACTACGGTGTTATCTACACCGAGGATGAGGCTGAAGAGCTGAAGGTTCTATGGCGTGAGGCTAATGGCTGGTGTGTTAGGTTCTGGAATGGTTTGAAGAAAGCAGCATTGAACGCCTTTCACGATGTCGGCACGGAATACGAATGCGGTAAGCTGACGTTCTACTATGATGGATCGGATTGGTTGTGGATGAAACGACCATCTGGTAGATACCACGCCTACTTCCAGCCAAAGAGAGAGTTGGTCGATTACCCTTGGGGTGAACAGGGTTACGAGCTAACAGTCTTAGCGGGATCGTCTTTACCGAAAGCGGGCGCTGAATGGCCTCGTCGTACCTTGACGGCTGGCGTGTTGATTGAGAATGCAACGCAGGGCGCGGCGGCTGACTTGATGCGGGATTGTGTGATGCAGGCGAAAGACTTGCCTGTAATCCTCCACTGCCACGATGAACTGGTCGTTGAAGGTGATTACGTCAAGGAAGTGCAGGCATTGATGGACTTCTGCCCTGACTGGGCTGAAGGTTTGCCGCTGAAGACTGAAGTTAAACATAAATCCAGATACGGGAAATAGCTATGATTGACAAGACAGGTATCCACGCCCTCGATGTACAGGTGGCAGGCGCACATTACAAAGACCTACCGATTCAGCCGGTTGAGTATTGCCAGCGTAATCAACTAAATTACTGTGAAGCAAACGTGGTGAAGTACGTCACACGGCACAAAGCCAAAGCCGGTAAACAGGATTTGGAAAAGGCAAGGCATTACATCGACCTGCTAATCGAAATGGAATACGGAGACAAGACATGATAACGACACACGATTTCTTAACCGAAGGTCAGGCACAAGCTGTCACACAACAGGTTAAAGACCTGTCTTGGCTCTATCAGGATAGGGACAGCTTCTACACGCTAGGCGCTGCCACCTATCAAGATAACCCTGTGGCGTATCCGTTCATTGCGGATGCGTTCAACAAGCCGATGTACCACACGATGAAAGAGCTGTACGAGAAGCTCTGGCGTGAGTTACCCGCGATGATGGGCGTAGACCTGCCGTGTTCGACACCTTTCAGGGGTTTCGGGCTGGCGGGGTTTCATATCTTCGACAGCAAGTCTCAAGGACTGTCAGGCAGTGTACACGTAGACGAACCGTATGACCGTTTAGACCTGTCAGCCTATGACTGGCGTGACCCGTTCAGTTTTACTGTCCCTGTCGAGTTGCCGACTCTCGGCGGCGGCTGTGATTTCTGGTTTGGCTGTACCGATGAAGACATTGAAATTTTCGAGACCCATAACGAGCTGCCACCCGAAACGTATGTCCCGTATGAGTTGGGCAAACTGTACCTTCACGATGGTAAGACACCGCATAGAATCGCCAACCCTAACCCTATTCCCGATGGTGAGTACCGTATCACGTTACAGGGACACGGGTTTGTTACGGACAAAGGTATCATCGTTTATTTCTAGCTGCCTTCCCTGAGTGTATGCCTGTCGAGGTCAATATTCTTTTGGTACTTTACAACTTGACGCTCAAGAACGACCCTTCGTTTTTTATGGTAGTCGGTTACGTCTTCAGAGGGCATTAACACCAAGTTATCTAGCCGCTCTTGATACAGCTCGATGCGTATCTCAGCCAGCCCGATACGCATGTGCGCCCCGTTGTCCTCAACCTGTTTGCTGACATCCAGTGTGGCTTGCATTTGGTTATCAGCAATCGTCTGGACGTTTTTGTTAATTACGTCAACTTCATCTGTGCTTATGTAATGCGAATCTATAGCAAACATCGCTGCGACTAGGGGGAATAAAGCAATAATGCTGCCCAGTGTTAACTTACTGGTCATAACGGTCGGTTTACTTTCTGCCACAACTACTCTTCCCTTTGAACGCCTTTAAATTTCTCGTATGTCCGTAGACCGCTCATGCCTAACATGCCTAGTAGCACAGGATACAATAAATCAGGATTTATTTCTGGCATATCAACCCAGATATCAAATATGGGCTGTACCAGTACGTTATATAGCAAACCCACCCCGCACACCCAGCCGATAAAGGGCCGCCATCCAGAAACGAATAAACTTTTATGTGCGGCTTCAACCTTGTTGATCTCTAGCTGACCCACTAGCAACGAAAGCTCCCCTGAGAACTCTTGCGAGGCTGCGTTAGCTTTTAACTTCTTGGCAAGGTCTTTGTCAGGGACAAACTTGTCAACGAACTTGCCGACAAGGCCAATGCCTGCGGTGATTGGATCAAGCGCCATTATTTTTTAGGCTCCATAAGCTGGAAATGAGGCATGTCCCTGAAGTTAGTGTCAGCCGTGGAGCCATCACGGTTCCAGTCAATGCCCGATACCAACTCAATACCGTGTACACGCCCTATGCCGATGACCATGCCGATAAACAGCAGGAACCGTTCTGTGTCACCCCAGATGTTTTTGCCATGCAGTACGGCAGGGTAGGGTAATAAATCTACCGCCCTGCTCAACGGCTGCGCTTCTGTCACTTGATGCCTAGAGCGTTTATTCACGCCATCAAGCGTAGACTTGCCTTGTTTAAACAGTTGTTCTTGCCGCGCATCAGCCCTCGCACCCTCAATGACTGAAAAGTCTACAAACTTGATTACCTCTCTGCAAACACGTTGCAGTTCAGGATCACAGGTTGCGAGATTGGCTAGAGATTGAGGGCCGAATTCTGGCATGTTTAAACATCCTACTGTAAATGTTAGCTTTGCAAGGGTTAAGCAAAACTATCTTTTTTTATTCCATAGCTCAAACAAGATACGCACCTTTTCTTTCAGTGTCTCCTGCTCAGAATGCATTTTAGCTAACACCGTTACCAGCGTTATGAAGCCTATAAAAATAGGCCACAAGCTCCCAATAGTTTGTACTGTGTCCAATTACTACATGCCCCTATTGTTTAGCTTTGTTTCCTAAAAACGCGAACTTCTCTAGAAGCTTGTAAGCCTTTGCAACGATGGCATCGTCTTTAGGAGTTTTAGTATAGTTACAAATAACACTAGCGATAGTCACTACTGAAGTTACAACAACATATAATTCTGCTAAGTGTTCCATTAATTATTCTCCTTATAGTTCGGTGTCAAAACTCTTACGCACCACTGAACCTTCCTTATTTTGCTCTTCAAGAATCTTTGAAAACTGTGTGCAAAGACCTTTCTTCAAAGAGTCAAGCCTAGAAATAGTAGTCACAGGTTGTTCACTTATTGCGTAGACATACTCACTTGTAGGGTCTCCAATTTGCTCTGCGCCTAGTACTTCAAGACCCCAGTTCAACACCTGATCCTTAATCTCGTCTGTCACCATGTCTTCCATTGCGATGAAATTATCCGCGACCTCATCACCGTCTGAAAACACAACCGCTGTGTCTTTGGATTCCTGCATACCAAGCTCACCCTGTCCGAGGTAGTCACCCGTCACAACAACCTCTACCTTATGGATAACTTGATGGTTAAGCTCCCCGTAGTTGTCCCAGTAATTAACCTTGCCCAACCCGTAGGTGAACACCACATCTTCAATCTTTACAATAGGTCTCATTTAATTAATCCTCTAAGTTCTTGTATTTCTGCTTTAAGTTGAGTTATCTCTGTAGCAGCAGCTTCACTGGCTACAATCAAACGCTGTACAGCGGCGGTGGTGTAAGTGTTAATCACGTCATGGTTCACGCCTACGGGGCGGTGATTAATGCCAGTGTCCATGCTTGCGATATCGAGTACACCATCTACCTCGTCATAAATATAACCAGCAGTTTCCACTCCAGACATAGTGTAAGTTCTAGGGCGCAGTCTTCTTATGGTTTCATAGGGATCTACTACGTCTTCAATATTGTCCTTGAATTTACGTAGCGACAGGGCAGTGTAGGCACCCGTAGTGGAGTTGAAGTCGCCTCTAAGCGAACCGTTGTAATCCAACTCAAGGTCAAGGGTTACACCCGCTTGTCCACCAACGATAGACCAAGGGGTGTTGCCGTTGTTCCTGTAGATATTTATAGCACCTGAAGTGCCGTTTCCTCTGGTGAGGGATACGTCAGTTCCTGTACCCGTCTTTTTTACCGCTTGTGTAGCAGTAAAAACCAGAGTGCTATTTGTACTACCGACTTCAACTTGGTTAGAAGTGTTTAACCTAAGCATACGAACCGTACCACCTGTCGTTGGAACGCCACGGACAGGTATGTTGTTGGGTAAGTCGAACCCTCCTGTGCCTGTTGTTCTGCCAGTGACATCGAGGTCACCTCTAGCCTCTACATTTATTGTGCCTTGAGGTACAGCAAGGGCTACCGCCCCCGATTGATTGGAAACTGTAACATCATTAGCAGAGCCGTGACCTTGAATGTGAGC
>ENA-OSJC01000548-OSJC01000548.1-marine-metagenome-genome-assembly--contig:-NODE-548-length-36157-cov-6.109035_pt1 | contig 36157 bp, 34 predicted proteins | sample MGYA00237885_ERZ534234 | MGnify/ENA primary metagenome ERZ534234 (study PRJEB26413, sample SAMN06343907) | marine metagenome | isolation source: coastal waters | place: Atlantic Ocean: West Antarctic... | reverse complement strand
TCAGGCAGTCGCTTTGGAAGCAAGTAATGGGCGTATCGCTTGGCAACAAAAATCTAATATTACAGGTACTGGAATTTTGGGCGCAGGAACACCTGCCATAAGTGGTAATATCGTGATTTTACCTTATAGCTCGGGCGAGGTTCAGGGTGTTTCTCTTGATAATGGGTTACAAATTTGGAGCCACATTATAAGTGGTAAACGAAGGGGCTCAGCAGCTGGTTATGTAAAGGCAGTATCTGGTGACCCAGTTGTCTTTAATGATGTAGTCTATGTAGGAAATGGGTCTGGTCGTTTGGCTGCAATTAATATTACTTCTGGTAGGCCAAACTGGACGATACAAGAGGGAACAATAGGTCCAGTGTGGCTATCAGGGAACGCCTTATTTCTAATTACTGATCAGCAAAGTCTTAAACGTTTAGATCGAAAAAATGGGTCAGAAGTTTGGTCTGTTAGCTTACCTATTTATAAAAATGCTAAGCGTGAAACAGGAAAGTTTTCCCACTTTAGCCCTGTATTAGCTGGAAAGCGTATTTATGTGGCCGGGACTGATGGCTTGATTCGAGTATTTGATCCAACCACAGGAAGTTTGATTAATTCGATTGCTATTAAAGGCAAGGCGGCATCACAAGTGGCTGTTGCTAATGAAAAAATGTATGTTCTATCTGGTTCGGGAAAACTCATCGCTTTCCAATAAGGATTTAATTCGCTAAAGAAATTGTCACATAGTTGTGCGCCCAAATGAATTGTGCGTATTCAAACGAAAGCCCTTTTAAAATGACTTTTACCGTCGCACTTGTCGGACGTCCAAATGTTGGAAAATCTACCTTATTTAACCGTTTGGTTGGGAGACGTTTGGCTCTAGTAGATGATCAGCCTGGGGTTACGCGTGATTTACGTGAGGGTGATGCAAAAATGGGCCCAATAAAGTTTACTGTAATTGATACTGCCGGATTAGAAGAGGCGACTGATGAAAGCTTACAGGGGCGGATGCGCATGTTAACTGAGCGTGCGGTAGATATGGCTGATGTTTGTATTTTCATGATGGATGCTCGTGCTGGTGTTTTACCCGCAGACCGAGTGTTTGGTGAAATTTTGCGTAAAAAATCTGCACGAGTTGTATTAGTTGCAAACAAGGCAGAAGGAAATTCGGGTGAAGTTGGATTTTTTGATGCTTTTAGTCTTGGGCTAGGTGAGCCTGTCCGTCTGTCAGGTGAACATGGAGAGGGCATGGTTGATTTACAACACGTTTTGATGCCAATTGCCAAGGAATTTGAAGATAAAGAAGATGTCTTAGAGCCTGAAACTGATGTTGAAATAGAAGAGCTGGATGAAGACGAAAGTGGGTTGGAAATAACCTATTCTTCAGAACGGCCATTGCAGATTTCAATCATAGGTCGGCCAAATTCTGGAAAATCTACATTAATTAATCAAATCTTAGGCCATGAGCGAATGCTTACTGGGCCAGAAGCCGGAATTACACGTGACAGTATTTCAATCAATCATGAATGGGACAATGTCCCAATGCGATTATGGGATACTGCCGGAATAAGGAAGAAAGCAAAAGTACAAGAAAAATTAGAAAAACTTTCAGTATCAGATGGTCTGCGGGCTGTGAAGTTTTCAGAAGTAGTTGTTGTGTTGCTTGATGCTGCTATTCCTTTTGAGCAACAAGACTTACGTATTGCAGATTTAGCAGAGCGTGAAGGTCGAGCTGTTGTTGTTGCTGTTAACAAGTGGGATGTCGAAAGTGAAAAACAAGATAAACTAAAAGATATCCGTGAAAAATTTACACGTCTATTGCCGCAATTGCGTGGAGCGCCTCTGGTTACTATTTCAGCAAAAACTGGTCGCGGTTTAGATCGTTTACATGCAGCTATCTTATCAGCCCATATGGTATGGAATAAACGTCTATCAACATCACAATGTAACCGTTGGTTAATGGAAATGACCAATTCGCACCCACCACCGGCACCTGGTGGCCGCCGTATTAGGTTGCGCTATATGACTCAAGTTAAAGCTAGACCACCAAGCTTCGTCGTAATGTGTAGTCACCCAGATTTATTGCCGACTAGTTACAGTAGGTATCTAGTTAATGGCTTAAGAGAAGATTTTGATATGCCTGGTACGCCAATTCGTATTTTTATGCGCTCTCAGTCAGATAAAAACCCGTATGCAGACAAAAAAGAAAAGAAGGTTACTAAATTAAATAAGCACCAAGAAGGTCGCTTTGTAAAAGCGTTAGGCCGTGGTGCGAAGAAAAAGCGAATTTAATATTCTCTTTTTTAGTAATAGGCAGCATAAATATTTTATAGTTTAGTTTTGGACTAGATCTAAATATACACGACTAAATTACATATTTTAAAAGTCTTGATCTCGCGTACTAGATTGCCATGGTTTCACTAAATTACCAAAACGTGTAAATTGGCCCTCAAAGGATAAGTCTACTGTACCAATTGGCCCATGGCGTTGTTTGCCAATAATTATTTCTGCTTTGCCATGTAAAGCTTCCATTTCCTCTTGCCACATCATCATTTTGTCTGCTTCATGATCTCCAGGTTTTTCACGTTCTTTGTAATACTCTTCTCTATAAACAAACATTACAACGTCTGCGTCTTGCTCAATTGATCCAGATTCACGCAAATCTGATAATTGTGGGCGTTTGTCGTCACGGTTTTCAACAGCTCGGGAAAGCTGGGATAATGCTATCACAGGAATATCAAGTTCTTTTGCTATTGCTTTCATGCCTTGTGTTATCTCGGAGACCTCATTTACTCGACTGTCTTTGGCAGAAGCTGGTCGAACAAGCTGTAGGTAGTCTATTATTAATATATCTAACCCATGGGTACGCTTTAAACGACGTGCTCGAGCGGCCAATTGGCTAATTGGTAGGGCTGGAGTATCATCGATATATAGGGGGCAATTTTCTAATTGCTTTGCTGCCTCTACAAATCGGCGAAATTCAGTTTCAGTCATGTCGCCTGAACGAATTTGGTTTGATGGGACTTCGGATGCTTCCGACAAAATTCGACCTGCAAGCTGTTCTGCTGACATCTCTAGTGAGTAAAATCCAACAACGCCACCCTCTACAGCGCCTTCTGTTCCATCGTCGCGCTGACCTTTTTTATATGCTTTTGCTATGTTGAATGCAATATTTGTTGCAAGGGCTGTCTTTCCCATAGACGGACGCCCTGCGAGAATAAGTAAATCAGATGGATGGAGACCACCTAGCTTTTTATCCATGTCAGGAAGGCCAGTTGAAATACCTGCCATTCCTCCATCACGTTGATATGCTCGATTAGCCATATTCACCGCACCGGTAACAGCTTTCAAAAAAGATTGAAAACCACTGTCAATTTGGCCTTGTTCTGACAAAGCATAAAGGCTCTGTTCTGCTTCTACAATTTGTTCAGAGGGTTCTGATGATATTTCAACATGGCGTGCTTTGTCTGCAATTTCTTCACCTATAGCCATAAGATCTCTGCGAATTGCCATATCGTATATCATCTTTGCGTAGTCGCGTGCAGCAAACACTGATACAGACGCACCAGCAAGGCGTGCTAAATACGCTGAACCACCAAGTTCTGCTAAACCTGCATCATCTTCAAAAAAAGCTTTAATCGTTACGGGAGATGCGAGAGCATTTTTGTGTATTCGGGTGGCAATAGTTTCAAAAATACGGGCATGAACAGGGTCATAAAAGTGAATGTCTTTCACTATAGCTGCAATTTTATCATAAACGTCATTATTTACTAATAAAGCACCTAATAGCGCTTGTTCAGCTTCGATATTGTGGGGCTGTTGATTTGATTCTATTTTTTCAGAGGCTTGTGAATTGCCTAAAGGACTAATCTCATTCATAAATTCACTCACCTATCAGCATTAAATTGTCATTTATGATTATACTTATGTCACAGGTTTGACATGTTTTCTATCTGGATATCTTGTGGATAAGTATCTTATTTATTTCGATATTTTCATATCAAAATAAATTCTACTTTTACTCAATAACATGCCAGTAAATATCATGTCCTGGATTAAAAACAGTTACTGGACCTTCTGTCGTCTCAATTTTCTTAGGATATAAAAGAGGTGCGCTAGATTTTTTTAAGGTAATCGTGTCTGTATTTGGTAAAAGACCATAATGTTTTGGACCATTTATTGAAGTAAATTTTTCAAGTTTATTTAATGCATCATCTTCTTCAAACACATGAGCTAATAAAGCCATAGTATTAGTGGCTGTAAAGCATCCAGCGCAACCGCAACCTGACACTTTATTTGGATCCGTATGTGGTGCACTATCAGTCCCTAAGAAAAACCTTATGTCCCCAGATGTTGCCGCAGCGCGCACAGCCAAACGATGCTCTTCACGCTTGGCAATTGGTAAGCAATAATAATGAGGTTTAATGCCACCTACTAGAAGATGATTTCTATTTATCATTAAGTGGTGAGTTGTAATTGTTGCGCAATGATTTTTAGATTGGCTTTTCACATAATCAACTCCATCTTTTGTTGTAATATGTTCTGATGTAGTTTTTAATTCTGGCAACGCACGCCTTAATGGATCTAATATTGTTTCAATGAAAACTGCTTCACGATCAAAAATATCTATATTTGGATCGGTTACTTCGCCATGAATGCACAATGGCAAACCAATCTGGGCCATTTTTTCAAGAACAGGCATTACGTTTTTAATATCTGTTACTCCACTATTTGAATTTGTAGTAGCTCCGGCAGGGTAATATTTTACTGCATTAATTATGCCATCAGAAAAAGCTGTAGCAACATCGTTTGGATCTGTCTTATCCGTTAGGTAAAGTGTCATTAGAGGGGTAAAATTTGAATTTGGGGGGCGAGCTGAAAGAATACGGGTTCGATAGGCCATTGCATCAGCAGCTGTTACCACTGGTGGTACTAAATTTGGCATAATCATTGCTCTATCAAAGTGGCGGGTACTTTCTGGCGTTATAGCTTTCAGCATGGCACCGTCACGCAAGTGAAGGTGCCAATCGTCAGGACGGATTATTGTGATGGAATTATTCATACTTTTTAAATAACTTCCTTTACAATTTTTTTCTAGTCAAGAATCCTTCTGGACGTCTGTTATTTTCGGGTCTATATTTGTCATATTCTCAGGGCGGGGTGTAATTCCCCACCGGCGGTGATAGCCCGCGAGCGCTCTTATTATAAGAGGTCAGCAGAGTCAGGTGAAACTCCTGCGCCGACAGTTAAAGTCTGGATGGTAGAGAAAGGGAAGGCGGAGTTAATCTGTTTTCTTAACGCTCTGGGGCTTTGTCTATTAACAGGAGACCCGAAATGACAAGACCCCTTAAAATTGCATTTGTAAAAGCGCGCTGGCATGACCAAATAGTTGATCAAGTGCAAGTTGGATTTGAGGCTGAAATTAAACGCCAGGGGCGTGTATGTAATTTGCGAGAAGTGCATGTTCCAGGCGCGTTAGAAATGCCCCTTGTAGCTAAAAAATTAGCAGAAACTGGAAATTATGATGGGGTTGTTTGTGCTGCTCTTGTTGTTAACGGTGGAATTTATAAGCATGAATTTGTTGCCCAAGCTGTAGTTGATGGCTTAGTTCGTGCAAGTATGGATACTGGTATTCCCATTTATTCAGTTTCGTTAACACCACACGAATTTCAGGAGAGTACTGATCACATTGAGTTTTACTCTAAACATTTTGTTAAAAAAGGCGCAGAAGTAGCGAATGCTGTCGTGATGATGGATGCCTTAGAAATCTAAAACTATAGGTATAGGCTATACCTAAACCAATAGTTTAATTATTCTATTAAAATAGGTAATATGTCGTTAATCATTATACTATTTGTTATTGGCCCAGCATGCCTCAATAGCACTTTTCCGTCTCCACTAATCACAAATGTTTCTGGGACACCATATAATCCCCAGTCTAACCCTGTTCGACCTTCATCAGTACCAATACTTTTATATGGATTTCCAAGGGTTTCTAAAAATTGAAGTGCTTGGGATGTTTCATCTTTGTAATTAATACCATGAACTGGGAATCCAAGATCTGCCAGTTGTTGAATATTAGGATGTTCAACTCTGCATGGAGCACACCAACTAGCCCAAAAGTTAATAATTTTTATACTAGGTTCTTTTAAATCCTCCATTTTAAGAAATGGAAGGTCAGATAATTGTTTAAGAGTTAAATTAGGAACGTCTCGCCCAATCATCTGGCTGGGTAATTCATTTGGATTTGTACGACCTAACCCAAGGTACATTACTGTGATAAAGCCAATGAAAATAATTGGTGGGATGAGATAAAAAGGTTTAACGCTTATCATCAGTTTTTTGTTCCTGTGCGTCTAGAGCGCGCTTTATACGCTTTGATTTTGATAGTGTTGCCCAAATCAAAGTACCTAATAATATTATTGAAACGGTGTAAGCAAGTAAAACAGTGTCAGTATATTTATCTAGTTCAAACATATTAAATACCCCTTAAGCGAAGGGCTATTAAACGCCGCGATCGGATTTCAGTTCGGGTTCGTATTAGTACTAATGTTAAAAATAATAAAACCATTCCTACAATGCAAACTAACAATGGCAAATAGAAAGTATTATCGACGTGCTGTTCTTTGTCGAGTGACAACGATGCACCTTGGTGTAAACCTTGTGACCAAAAATTTACTGCGTAACGTGACAACAATGCAAAAATTGAGCCTACTATACATAATGTTGATGTTAAATCAGCAGCAGTGTCTTTATCTTCTATTGCTTCCCATAGTGCTAGATAGCCAAAGTAAAATACCAATAATATCATGAATGATGTAAGCCGTGGATCCCATGCCCAATAAGTTCCCCACATAGGTTTACCCCAGATAGCGCCTGTTGCAATTGCAATGAGCGTCATCGTAATGCCAATTGGTGCTGCAGCTTTGGCAGCCAATGCTGATACGTGATGTCTACGAATTAACCATACCAAAGATGTAACTAACATCATAAGCCACGCATTTATTGCCATTAATGCTGCTGGAACATGCAAAAAAATAATTTTTACTGTTGAGCCTTGTTTGTAATCTGCAGGTGTTAAAAAGAAGCCCCAAAATAGCCCTGCTAATAACAAACATGAAGACGCAATTGCCAAATATGGCAGAATGCGGGCTGAAAGTGCCATAAATTTGGCTGGATTTGCATATTCCCATAAAGACATTTATTTTTGTATCCTATTTTGTACTAAAAAAAGCGAATAGTTCATCACGCCTTGGCTATTTAAGGTTTGCACGAAGTGCTATGGCACAGGCAAATGGTATTAAGGCAATGCAAAATAATGATATGGCAGCAACCAATGCCAATAATTTGATAGGCGTTTCTGAACCTATAGTAACACACTGTGCCCCTAACATTAAAGTTGGAATATAAAGGGGTAAAACTAATAAAGATAGAAGTAGCCCTCCTCTTTTAATCCCAACAGTAATTGCTGCGCCGAAGGCCCCTATGAACGAGAGAGCAGGCGTCCCAACGCTCAGTGAAGCAACAAGCCAAATATAAGCTTCAGTTTCTAGGTTTAATAGGTAGCCTAATGGTATTGCTGCTATTGTTATTGGTAGTCCTGTTATAATCCAATGTGCTGTTGCTTTGGCTGTGGCTATTCCTGATAAAGGAATAGGAGATGTAGCCAGTGCCTCTAAAGTTCCATCTTCCCAATCTAGTTGAAAAATTCTATCAAGAGATAGAAGGCAGGAAAGTAATGCCCCTATCCACAAAACTCCTGGTGCGATGCGAGCTAATAAATCTAAATTTGCGCCGACACCGAATGGTACCATCATTACGACAATTAAAAAAAATGATAGTGTTAGTGCGAAGCCGCCACCTGAACGAACGGCTAACCTTAGATCACGTAGTATTAAAGATTTCATTGAAATGATCCCTTTAGGAATGGGTCATCTTCATCTTCTCTTTTTACTGCAAAATCTTCCATGTTTAATACGCGTGATTTTGGTATATTCAAGTTAATATGAGTAGAAATTATTGCAGCACCGTCATTCTTACAATGTAAGTTTATTGCTTCAAAAATTAATGATGATGTTGATGTATCCAATGATGAAGTTGGTTCATCCATTAGCCAAATTTTTGCATTTGAAATAAGCATGCGTGCTAATCCTAGGCGACGTTTCTGCCCAGTAGAAAGTTCGCCTACCAAATTATTGGACAAATCTTCAAGGTTGAGTTTTTTGATAACTTTATCTAAATTATTAGTTGCGTATATCCCGGCCCAGAAGCTTAAGTTTTCATTAACAGTTAATGTGGACTTAACCCCATCTAGGTGTCCAGAGTAGGCAATAGAATTATTATATGTTTTTATACCAGCATTATCGGAAAGTCCTGCAAGGAAGCGTAATAGAGTTGTTTTACCAGATCCATTTGGCCCGCGTAATATAATGCACTCGCCCGCAGTTACACTCAGTGAGACATTTGCAATAATTAACTTAGGTCCACGCCGACAGTTTAAATTGGTAACATTTAATAACATATTAAAAGCTGTACCTTAAACTTTCGGTGGAGGGAAGTGTGCTGGGTAGGGGTAAATAGGCTTGGAATTGTTATAAATTATATTTATTATCAACATTAAATTAACTAATATTTATACTAATAATATTTTGATTTAGATATAACTTAATAAGATTGACACTAGTCAGTAATACTTATGTATAATGTAAATATGAAAAATTTAAATATCCCACCAATTTGGACTTTATTAGCAATTTTTTTTGCAGTCATATTACATTTTGTCTATCCTTTTGTTTTATTCGAATTCCGCGCAATTGATTTAGGTGTAATAGCAATTGGAATTTATCTAATTTTAGTTACTCCGATTTGGTTCAAGCGCAATAGTACAACAATTATTCCACGAAGAAAGCCAACAGCTTTAATTGTTGAGGGGCCGTTCAAGCTATCTCGAAACCCTATGTATTTAGGCATGGTTTTAGTAACTTTTGGAGTTGGCATGACATTAGGATCTATTCAGGCCCTTTTACCATCAGTTTGGTTGCTTTTATTTTTAAAGAAAAATTATATTATTCCTGAAGAGCGTAAGTTAATTGAAGCAATGGGTTCAGGCGCACAAAAATACTTCATAGAAACTGGGCGATGGATTTGGTTTTTGTAACAATAACCTCTCAATCTTTTTATTAGTATTTGAGCAGTTGGGTTCTTAATATGTGATTATTCTATATTAGGGATTCGCAATGAAATACGTAAATGCATTAGTAATGCTTATGTTTACTGTTATAGCTAATTCAACTCATGCAGATGGGTCAAATAAGCCAATTATTGTAGTTGAGTTATTTACGTCACAAGGCTGTTATGCATGTCCAGCTGCTGATAAACTTCTCTCTACACTTGCCAATCAAGAAGATATTTTAGCTTTTGGACTACATGTAGATTATTGGGATTACCTTGGCTGGAAAGATACATTTGCAATCTCAAAGTTTAGTGAACGTCAGGCTAAGTATAATATGCACATCACTAATCGCGCTCGACGTGTGACGCCCCAAATGATCTTTAATGGTGTTGCTGAAGTAGCAGGTGGTGTTGGTGAGGCAGAATTATTAATAAACGAAAACCTTAATAGTATGCGCAAAAATAAAGAATTAGTTTCTATTGAAGTGAAACGAAATAAAGAAATTGTAAACCTAATGCTAGTCTCTAGTCAAAAAAACCTTGGTTTTTTAGATATTAATTTAATTAGATACTTTCCTCGGAAAACTGTACAAATTAAATATGGTGAAAACACTGGTAAGACAATTGAATATATCAACATTGTCAAAAGTCTTGAAACTGTTGCCAGGTGGGATAGTGGCAAATTGGGTGAAATAGAATTTAAATTGCCTACTAATGGACAATACGCCGTTATTATTCAGGGAAAAAATTATGGGCCAATTTATATTGCACGCAGAGTGCCAAAGTTTTGAATTAAGATAAAAAAGACCGCCAGAAAGGCGGTCTAAATACAATGATTTATCGTTTTTATTTAGTGATTGGCCCAATAAGCATTGTCATTTGACGACCTTCTGTTTTTGGGTGGTTTTCAACTTTGCCAGTCTCAGCCGCAAGTACTACTGCTTGAACGCGCTTTAACAATGCTAAACCCAGATTCTGGTGTGCCATTTCACGGCCGCGAAAGCGCATGGTAATTTTTACTTTATCGCCATTCTCTAGAAATTTAAACACACTGCGCATTTTTACATCAAAATCGTGAGTATCCGTATTCGGACGGAATTTAATCTCTTTAATTTCAATAGTTTTTTGTTTTTTTCTAGCTTCAGCTTCACGTTTTTGTTGTTCAAACTTGAACTTTCCCAAATCCATGATCTTGCAAACTGGAGGTTGTGCATTTGGAGAGATTACTACCAAATCTAATCCTGCAACACGCGCTAATTCATTTCCGCGCAATGGGGTTACAACGCCAACGTTTTCACCGTCTGCGCCAATCAATCTGATTTCGGGGGAGATTACGCGTTCGTTCGCGAGGGGTCCTGTGTCGCGCTGTGGTGGCGCGTTATGTGGTCTACGAGCTATGGTCTTTGGTCCTTTTATTGTCCAAATATATTTTTAAACAAAAGGAAAACCCCTTTTGTCTAAGTGGGACTGTCTTGAAGTGGGAAAGCGGCTACGTCAAGCAAATTACGAGTTCTGTATGAAAAATCATACAATATCGCTCAGTTTTCTAATAATCCACACTTACATTGTACATTTTTCATAAAGATGGACAAAATAAATTAAAGCTTGTTTTAATATTATAAAAAAATAATAATTTTTATTATTTAATAGAATCTATTAACAATAATTAATAATGTAGATTAAATTTTTCTTTTGTTAAAATTAAAAACTTGATTAGAATTCTTAAAATAGTTTTGAAGGATATAAAAATGCAGAATTTATAATTTTTATTCTCTTGACCTAAATACTCGAAGCCTACGAATTTGTGAAAACAGTACCGATTATGCCTTGGCTAATGCCCTACCTAAATTATTTGTGAAACTTTGATATGACAGACTTGATAAAAACTATTGAAATTATGGATAAACTAATTGGTTTCCCAACAATTTCTAGTGAAAGTAATCTAGATTGTATCGATTGGATTGGTGGTTATTTAAAATCATTTGGTGCAAGATGTGAAATTACTTCTGAGACAAAAGGAAAAGCGAATATTTTTGCAACTTTAGGCCCAGATACTGATGGTGGAATAATTTTATCTGGCCATACAGATGTTGTTCCAGTTGAGGGACAGAACTGGTCTAGTGACCCATTCAAGATGAAGCGAAAAAATAACGCATTATTTGGGCGAGGTTCTTGCGATATGAAAGGGTTTATTGCTGCAGCCATGGCAATGGTTCCAAAATACAGTAAACTGGACTTAAAGCGACCTATTCATTTTGCGTTTACTTATGACGAAGAGGTCGGGTGCTTAGGCGCACGAGTTTTAGTTAACCAATTAATAGCTTCTGGGTTGAAGCCAAGTGCCTGTATCGTAGGGGAACCTACTTCGATGCGAATAATTGAGGGGCACAAGGGCATGTGTGAATACACGACTGAATTTCGTGGTGTTGAAGGACATTCTAGTCAACCTGATCGTTGCGTTAATGCATTGGAATATGCACATCGGTTTATTAATAAACTAATGGAAGTTCGCCTAGAACTTCCTGCGATGGCTCCAGAAGGGTCACGTTTTGATCCACCTTATTCCACATCCTCAATTTGTGCCTGTCATTCTGGAACCACTCACAATGTAATTCCAAGTCAAGCAGAAGTAGAATGGGAAATGCGTGTTGTTCAACGTAGTGACCGCGAGTGGTTGCGAGGCCAAATGGAATGTTATGTTGACGAAGTTCTACGTCCTGAAATGAAAGAAAAATCAATAATTGCTGACATTTTTGAAACAGTTTGCATCGAAACAGATGGATTAGAGCCCGAACCAGATAGTGAAGCTGTAAAAATTGTACAAGAACTGACGGGTGGTAATTCAACTGAAGTAGTGGCATTTGGTACTGAGGCGGGACTTTTTAGCAGAGCAGGTATTAGCTCTGTTTTATGTGGGCCTGGAAGCATTGAACAAGCGCACAAACCAGATGAATATGTTACTGAAGAACAAATGTTTTCTTGTTTGAATATGCTTGAGCGATTGGGAAGCGAACTTACTTAAATTTAAAATTAACTGGAATAATTAATAAATATTTATTATTATTTTAGTATAATATTATGATTATAAAAATTAAAAGTTTACCCTATTGGTCAAAGCAGAAAGAAAAAAATGTATAATATATTAAAAGTATTTCGTTTGTTTATAGTTGGTATCTTTGGTTTAATCACAACTGTTACTGCTGGAACTGCTGACATAAAAGGTTCAATTATTTCATTTAACGGGACAGCTCGGGAAGCTTATGTTGGAGAGTTTGTAAGAGGGCTCAGAGCTACAGCTAAATTAAAAGGGTTTGATATTAAAGTGTTGGAAAACCAATTCAATCAAATTGAACAAGATCAGCAAGTACAACAGATTTTAGCTTTGGATGAGTTGCCTGACGCATTTATTTGGTGGCCAGTAGATGACGCCAATGGACTGGTATCTTTGCAGGCATTAGCTGAAACGGGTGTGCCTATTTTGAAAATTAATCAACTACCTAACGATCTAGATAAGCAATATATTATTGGATTTGCTGGCTCAAATGACAGCCTTCGTGCCCGTAATGCTGGGTATATGATGCGCGAAGCAGCTGCTGCAAGAAAAGCTGCCGGCTTTACAGGTTTTAACGTATTAGTTTTATCCTACCCCCACAGTTATGATGGGTATGGCCGTTCTATAGATGCTTTTAAAGAAGCGATTGCAGGTTCAGAATTAAAAATTATTTGGGATTTTGATGAAGGCTTTGGCCCGGAAAATGGCTATAAAAGTGCAACAAAATTTATTATGGCAAAACAAGATCAAAGTATTGATTTTGTTTACGGTATGGATGATGGGATTTTAGCTGGTGGGATAAAAGCATTGGAAGAAAGTGGGATTATAATAGGAAAAGATGTTATCGCAGTTGGTACAGTTTGTAACGGTGATAAGAAATTAATTGAGAATGGTAAGCAGTTTGGTACTACATTGCAGTCACCATTGCTTGAAGGTCAATTAGCAATAAAATTAATTGAAGAATATTTAGATACTGGTAAATTGGCTGACTTTATTAATTTCACTCCAAATCCTCCTATTACAAAAAAAACTATAGAGACAGCAGCGTTGCGAGGCTTTGATGGCAAGCTGTATTCAATAGAAGAGCTTTGCTCAGGAATTTGGTAAATTTATACCTTCAATAACACTTAATCTCTAATATATGATTTCATCATATATTATGCTTCAATATAAATCCTTTAATACGATATTTTCTATTTTATTAAAAAACATTTTTATGTGTAGTATTTCCAAATTATTTTCTTAAATTGAAGAACTAGCTTCTTGACGATCTCTGGTGATTGAAATAATAGATAATTTCTCTGAGCGGGTATGGTGAAATGGTATCATAAGAGCCTTCCAAGCTTAAGGCGCGGGTTCGATTCCCGCTACCCGCTCCAGATAATTCTAAAGATTATTACTAATGTAAATCTTGATTTATGTAGTGATTCCAGACCACATAATTGACAGCCTTTAATTTTTTGAAGTGCTTTCTAAGGCAATTGCAGCCATTTTGAGAATACCTTCTTTAGTACTAGCAACGGCAATAAATCGAGCATTGTGACAAAATTTAGCACCTTTGACACCACTAACACTTTCTAACGCATTATCTGTCAGGCCTGCCCAAGCAGCAGGTAAATCAGCGCGTTGATCAAAGGTATCATTTGATAGCTTAATGCCGTTAAGTGTCCAGTCACGGCCACGTGGGTGTATAACGAATAGCATATGATCAGCATCTTCTTGATTGAGCGTAGAGAGATATGGCATACCCATTGGAAGTTCAAGTATAGGCGATTTTCCTGCTTTTGCTATTGCCTCAATTACAATATTTTTAGCACGAGCTTTTGCAGCAAGATTATGAATTTGTGCTTCTAAAAAACTGCTCACAATTGATAAAGCTCTAAAGAATGCATCATTGTTAGCTGTTGGTGATGTATCATCAAATACAGGTTTTAAACTTCCTAAGAGTGCTGGCAAAGTTAGTATAGATAGTGCTCCTGCAACAGACGGTTCCATTGCTCCATTATCTAGTAGGTCAATTGGTAAAACAAATTTAGCATCAAACTTACTATGAATGTTTTCAATGTCTTCATTAGGAATATCCATAGCCATTAAATATTCTCGCCCATAATGTGCCCATATTAGACCAAATGAGCTGAAGGGCTGGTCATCATGGCGAAGTGGGTTGGGGCGTTGGTGGTGATCAAATATCTGTGCATCTGCATTATAGGCTCCACCTACGTCATAAATAATTTTATCAGCTGCAGGGGTAACTAATATCGGATCACGACTGCGTATTAACTCCGCATCTGGAAACAGAAAAATGAGTACGGCTGAAGATAATAGTTCGTCTGCGTGAAAGCCTCCAGAGTGAGTAATAAGTTTGTTAATAGTCATATGATAAGCTCCAAAGACTTGGTAAGAATACCCGACTGATAGCTGTGCTGGCCTTAGCTAAATGTCAAGAACCCTTTTATAAGCGAAAGTAAATAAAGATATGTTAATGCTATTTTATTTTATTTTAATAGGTAAATAGTTTAGCGTAAAGTAGTTGTCTTTAGTCATTTTGATTTTGAATTTTGGTCGTGTACTTTATCTAAAATGATATATCTGGCAATTGTCTAACCTAAAACTAATAATTATTCCTAATTTTTAAAGCCAAACGTTAGAAATTAATTATTATAAGTATGAGCGATTTATTGAGAGTTAATTAAATATTTCAAGTAGGGTACCGGTACCGCTAACGTTTATTTCATAAAGTACAATGCACATTATGAAATTAGTCAATAAATTTACTTGTATTATATTGAACAGCATGGTTATTTTAAATTTCAGGAAAGTTTTTAATAAAAAAGTTGAAGATTTATACATATAATATTTTGACAAGGGCGTTCCTAAAATAAACTATAAAGGCACATGTTTACTATATTTGGATCTTATTTGTTATGTGACAGATTAATGACAGGTTAAAATACTTCATAAGCTAATTTGGGCCCTTTTAGAAATTAGATTTGTGTCAATATTTAAAAATAAAAATATAATAATAAATAGATTCACCACAATGGTGGATCAAACATTGGAGGAAGATATGACTATATTTAAAAAACTACTTGCCTCATCAGCTTTTACGCTGGTTGCTGCAACGGGAATGGCACAAGCTGCTAGCCTGACATTATATTGTTCTGCACAAGAAGATTGGTGTCAATTGGTTGCCAACAGCTTTGAAGAGGCATCAGGTATTGAGGTCAATATGACCCGTAAAAGTTCTGGTGAGACATTTGCTCAAATTAAAGCTGAGTCATCTAATCCGCGTGGCGATATTTGGTGGGGTGGTACAGGTGATCCACATCTTCAAGCTGCTGAAGAGGACTTAACAATGAAATATATGTCGCCAATGCGTGATCAGCTCCATCCTTGGGCAATATCACAAGCTGAAAGCTCTGGTAACCGCACGATTGGTATTTATTCTGGTGCACTTGGTTATGGGTATAATGCTGATTTGTTAAATGCCGCTGGTCTTGAAGCTCCAGCATGTTGGGCTGACTTATTAGATCCATCTTTTGATGGGCACGTGCAAATGGCAAATCCAAACTCTTCGGGTACAGCGTATACTACTCTTGCAACAATAGTTCAGTTATTTGGTGAAGATAAAGGCTTTGAATTTATGGCTGGTCTCCACGCAAATATCAATCAATATACAAAATCAGGATCTGCCCCAATTAAAGCAGCTGCTCGTGGTGAATCTACTGTTGGTATCGTATTTATGCATGATGCGGTGAAACAAGCAGTAGCGGGCTTCCCCATCACTGTTGTAGCGCCTTGTGAAGGTACTGGGTATGAGATTGGCTCAATGTCAATTATAGACGGTGCACGTAACGAAGATAGTGCAAAAGCATTTTATGATTGGGCTTTAACAACTGAAGCGCAGAATCTTGCTTTAGAAGTTAACGCTTTCCAAGTACCTTCAAATGCGAGCTCTAAAACTTCACCAGCAGCGCCAAATATGGATGATATCAAATTGATTGATTATAATTTCACTTTGTATGGTTCATCTGATGAACGTCGTAGGTTGTTGTCTAAGTGGGATGAAGACATCTCAACATTACCACAATAAATCGTGGCAACGTCAACCAAAACACTTTCCCAGCCAATCCTTCTTTTGTGGATTTTGGTCGGCTGGGCCGGCTTTCTGCTACTACCATGGTATTTGGTAGATGGCGGATTATTCTCTGGTCAGTGGTTGGTTGACGGTTATCCTTTTGATAAAAATTATGCACCAGCGGTATTTTTAATTACGCAAGGTGAAAAGCTTTGGCTTACACCACTTTTATTTCCGCTGGTCATGCCCCTATTTGCGCTTAAACGTGAAAAAAATGATCCCTTATATGCAAAGATATTAATTCTAACTGGAGCAATTGGCTTTAGTTGGCTCATTATTCAAGGTTTTAGTATAGGCATTCGGGGTTGGAATTATGACTGGCTTTCATCTTTATTTGGTAAGCTGGACGGACGACAATTCGGCATGGGATATGGCGGATTATTTCTTGCAAGTTCATTTTTGTTTTTATTAACTCAAGGCATTGCTGCGCGTGGTGCTATTAATGGTGATGTGTTTGTGGTTGGTGCTATTGGTTTTGTCATTGCAATCGTTGGTGCTTTTGTTTTTTTTCCAATAGTTAATATGTTGATGTCTGCATTTATTACTGAAGATGGATCATATTCAGTTATAGTTTTCGCAGGAAAGTTCTTTGATGATAGATTGTGGGGGCTAAGTTGCCTTATCGGGCCTGGTCGCTGTGGTGTTGCGTGGAATTCATTATTTTTGGCTGTTTGCGTTGGCTTTTTGACCACTGTTTTAGGTTTAATTTTTGCATTAGTCGTAACTCGCTCAGGTTTTAAATATCGCCGTGCAATTCGCGCTTTAACAATCTTACCCATAATAACCCCTCCCTTTGTTATTGGGCTTGCTTTAATTCTTATGTTTGGCTTGTCTGGGTCTATCACACAATTTTTTAGTGAATTGTTTGGTTTACAACCAACTCGTTGGTTATATGGTTTGCCAGGAGTTATGATTGCACAGGTTCTTGCATATACTCCAATCGCATTTTTAGTACTTATTGGCGTTGTCGAGGGCGTTAGCCCCTCAATGGAAGAAGCTGCACAAACTTTGCGTGCTTCACGTTGGCAGGTATTTAAAACAGTATCATTACCGTTGATGCGCCCAGGGCTAGCCAATGCATTTTTGCTTGGTTTTATTGAAAGCATGGCTGACTTTGGAAATCCACTAATTTTGGGGGGAAATTTTGACGTTTTATCTACTGAAATTTTCTTTGCCATAGTTGGTGCGCAATATGACCAAGGTCGCGCAGCTGTACTTGCAATTGTATTACTTGGCTTTACGCTAACTGCGTTTTTTGCACAGCGAAAATGGCTTGGTAAAAAGTCATACACAACGGTTTCTGGAAAGGGCGACAGTGGCGTTCATCCATTGATGCCACGTGGATTGGCTATACCAGTCTTAGTAATTGCTGCAATTTGGAGCACTTTCACCTTAACTATTTATGGTATGATTGTTTATGGCAGTATGGTTAAGCTTTGGGGTATTGATAATACTCTAACTTTTAAGCATTATGTGACAGCTTTTTCTGTACGAGTTACAGAAAAAGGCTGGCAATGGACTGGATCGGCATGGGATAGTTTTTGGACAACCATTCAGATTGCAACAATTGCTGCACCACTAACAGCAGCAGTTGGACTAATAACGGCTTATTTGCTTACCCGCCAAAGTTTTAGAGGTAAAAATGCATTTGAATTTGGCACTATGTTATCTTTCGCAATTCCTGGTACTGTAATAGGCGTTAGTTACATTCTGGCCTTTAACGTCCCGCCAATTGAGCTCACTGGTACTGGAGCTATTCTTGTCATCAGCTTCATTTTTCGTAATATGCCAGTAGGTGTAAGAGCTGGTATCGCATCCATGTCTCAACTAGATAAATCACTTGATGAATCTTCGCTGACATTGGGCGCAAATAGCTGGCAAACATTCCGAAAGATTATATTGCCTTTACTAAAACCAGCCATTTTGGCAGCATTAGTGTATAGCTTTGTACGAGCGATGACAGCTATTTCTGCAGTAATATTTTTAGTTTCGGCCAAGTATGATATGGCAACAAGTTATATTATTGGAAGGGTCGAGAATAATGATTATGGTTTAGCTATTGCTTATTCTACAACGCTAATATTTGTAATGCTGTTGGCTGTAGGTATTCTACAATTATTAGTTGGGCGAACAAAAATAGGGAGGCGTGAGAGCGCTGCAAAGGAAAAATTATGATTGATATTAACAGCAAAGCCGCAACAGTTAGTTTTCGCAACGTCACAAAGATGTATGGAAGCGATGTGACAGCCATTGATAATATCAATCTAGAGATTGAGGCTGGAAAATTAGTTACCTTACTTGGGCCATCAGGTTGTGGAAAAACAACAACATTAAGAATGGTTGCAGGACTTGAAATGGCTACTAAAGGTCAAATTTTTATTGGTGATGTAGACGTTACAAACTTACCAGCGACTGATCGTGATGTTTCAATGGTTTTTCAATCATATGCATTATTTCCTCATATGACTGTTCTTGAAAATGTTTCATATGGCTTAGGGTTTTCGGGTTTTAATAAATCAGAAACGCGCGAACGAGCGCACGCTGGCTTAGACCTAGTGGGTCTAAAGGGTTACAGTGAGCGGCTGCCAAGCGCTCTATCAGGTGGCCAACAGCAAAGGGTTGCCGTGGCGCGGGCCTTGGTTCTAGAACCTCAAGTTTTGTTGTTTGACGAACCACTATCAAACTTGGATGCAAAGCTGCGGCGCCAAGTACGTGAAGAAATTCGTGAAATTCAACAAAACCTTGGATTGACAGTTGTTTATGTTACTCATGATCAAGAGGAAGCCCTTGCAGTTTCAGATGAAATTGTGGTTATGCGCAATGCTTCAATCGCACAGATGGGAACGCCTAGACAACTTTACGACACGCCGGCAGATACATTTGTAGCTGATTTTATTGGAGAAGCTAATTTGCTACCTTGCGAAGTTACGGCTGTAAGTGGTGGAGTGGCACATGTTTCATTAGGTGATTTTCAAACAACTTTACCATCAAGAGGGGTATCTCAAGGCGCTGCAATTATTGCTATTAGGCCGTCACGACTAATGATTGGTGCTGCCAATGGCTTCAAAGCTGTTGTTAATAAAGCCACTTACGTTGGAAGCCGGATGGAGTACACATTAGTTTCTGGATTTTCAACGATGTTTGCAGTACAGGATGATGTAGATAACCCAATTACGATTGGGCAAGAAGTTATTGTTGGATTTTCCAAAACTGGCCCTGTTTTACTGCCAATAACGTAATCTCATGTTTTTGTCTTTCGAAGATCAGCAGCTTGATCTTAAAGGTATTGAAGCAGTAATATTTGACCTAGATGGTACCCTTGTTGAGAGCGAACCGGTTTGGGCTGAAGCTAAGAAATACATCGCCAATCGTGAAAAAGTTCATGTTAGTAAAAAGGTATTTTTGGCATACGAGGGGCGTAGCGTTGCAGATTTTGTTAAAGAAGTCATCGCACCGGTCAACGTACCACTAATTGAAGAAGCTATTATTGAGCGAGCATTGTCTCGATACGATAACAATGTACAAGAGATCCCTGGAGCTTCAGATTTAATAAAAAAACTTTCAAAAAATGGCTTTGCGGTAGCTATCTGTTCATCTGCCCCAAAAAAAGCTATTGAGAAATGCATAAAATTATTGAGAATTGAAACTTTTATTAATACAGTTGTATCCACTGAGACTTTAATAAGGGGAAAACCTGATAAGTTTCCTTATGTTGAGACACTGCGCTTGCTTAATGTTTCTTCTAAAAATGCGATTGTTTTTGAAGACGCAGCAGCTGGATTAACTTCTTCTATCGCAGCAGGAATTAAGACGGTATGTGTCGGCTCACACATTGAATTACACATGTTTCCCTGCAAGATGTTTGCTAACAGTATATCGGATATTTATCTTGTTGAAGGAATGTGAAATATTTTAAAAGCTTAATGTTGAGTACTTCAATTTATGTTCAATATTGATAATGATTTCATTTAATTAAATATTAGTTTGTTGCGTTTAAAGGCTTTAGAATGAATACTATTTATAAAAAATGATATCTAGAATTATAATTAATATATATTTTTCAATATGTGTTGATGATATGGAGTATAATATATGAACCATTTAACTATACGTCTTGCTCGATTGAGCGTGCTTGCAAAAGATAATAATTTAGGTGCATTTGCATTTGTCCCTGGTCCAAACTTTATTTATTTAACTGGGGTAAATTTACACTTAATGGAGCGCCCAACAATTTTTGTTGTGTGTGCAGACGGCACACAATTTGCAATTATGCCATTACTAGAAAAGCAAAAATGGTCCAAAGCAATGCCTGCTGCCAAAACATTTTATTGGTCTGATGCTGACGGTCCAAGTTCTGCTTTTACTTGGCTTGCTGATAAATGTGGTTCTATTGCTATTGGTGTAGAGGGGCTGCGCATGAGGATGGCAGAATATGATGCACTCTGCGCTTGCTGGCAAAATAATAAGATTTTTGATGCTGATAGTTGTCTTGAAAAATTACGTATTTTGAAAGATGCAAGCGAGCTGAAAGCTTTACGTCGCGCCATTGAAATAAGCGAAATTTCTTTAAAAGAGACATTGGATTATACAGCAGTGGGTCTCACAGAATTGCAAGTAAAAGCGCGGCTGCAACAATCTATGCTATCTAATGGCGCAGAGGGATTTTCTTTTGACCCAATAGTGCTGACAGGTGCTGAGGCTGCTAATCCACATGGTTCATCCGGCGATAGACCAATTTTGCCAGGATCTTGCCTTTTAATTGATTTTGGCGCTTCTTTTGATGGAATGCATGCTGACATTACTCGTACTTTCTTTTGCCAACACCTCTCTGAAGAACATCATATGATTTATGACGTAGTGCATGCAGCTAATGAAGCTGGTAAAAAAGTGGTGAGTATAGGAACTCAAGTAGGCGCGGTTGACGATGCGGCAACAAGTGTACTTGAAGCCTCACCTTATTCAAATATGATTTTGCATAAAACGGGACATGGTTTGGGCCATGACATTCATGAAGCACCGCAGGTAATGCGTGGGAATAATACTCCGATGCTGGAGGGAATGGTATTTACAGTTGAGCCTGGGCTTTATAAGTCAGGAGAAATTGGAGTGCGAATTGAAGACGACATTTATATAGGGCCAGAAGGCGCAGACTGCTTAACTTCGTTTTCTAGGGAAGTGCAGTTTTTTGGCTAATTTCCATAAATCATTTTAAGTTATAAGCGATTAGAACTTAAAATACCTGGAATTATATAATGCTTTTTTAGTGGGGCTATTCTTTTTGTGTTTTTTACAGAATTATTCTGTAAGTAATGTTTTAGACTTTATCTTATATATTTAACTTCTTGATGTGATCTGGATTTTTGGCCTTTCTTTAAATGCAAGAAAGCAAAAGTTTTGTGGTGTTTTCTTGCGTCATCTCTATAGGATTTCCACCTGTACTGGGGTCGATCAATGCACCAGCTACAATACGTTCGATGTCTGGGTTTTCAACACCAAGGCCTGACAGTTTTTTGGGTATTCCAAGTGAATTATTAAGATCATCTACATATGTACAAAAACCATCAAACCCACTGGAAATATTCAGATAGTTTGCGGCTTGCTCGATTATATCGACAATTGCAGGTTTATTAAACTGCAATACAGCTGGCATACAAACTGCGTTTGTTGTGCCATGGTGAGTATGATAAATAGCTCCAATTGGATGAGATAGAGCATGAATTGCTCCAAGTCCTTTTTGGAATGCTGTTGCACCCATAATAGCTGCTGACATCATATGTGCTCGGGCTTCTATGTCTTTACCGTCTGTATAGGCGCGAGGAAGATATTCTTTGACTAAACGCATCCCTTCTAGGGCCATTCCTTGAGACATAGGGTGGTAATTTGGAGAACAGAAAGCTTCCAGACAGTGTGCAAAAGCATCAAGTCCAGTTCCTGCTGTTATGAAATTCGGCATTCCTAGGGTTAGTTCAGGATCACAAATAACTACAGTTGGAAGGAACTTAGGGTGAAAAATTATTTTTTTCTGGGCAGTTTCAGAATTGGTAATAACTGAAGCACGACCAACTTCAGATCCAGTTCCCGCAGTTGTAGGAACTGCAACGATAGGCGCAATAGCATCCTCGTCTGCGCGTTTCCACCAATCACCAATGTCCTCAAAATCCCATAGTGGAAGAGTTTGTCCTGCCATGAAAGCTACAAGTTTACCAAGATCAAGGCCAGAACCACCTCCAAAGGCTACTACGCCATCATGGCCACCTTCATTATAGGCTTTAACTCCTGCAGCAGCATTTTTCTCATTTGGATTTGGATCTACGTCTGCAAACATTGCGCGGCCTAGGCCTGCAGCTTCAAGTAAGTCCAAAGTTTTGGTTGTAATATCCATGCTTGCAAGCCCACGGTCGGTGACTAAAAGGGGGTTTCTTATACCAGCAATAGCACAGGCTTCAGCAATTTCAGAAATACGGCCAGCGCCGAAACGTATAGAAGTTGGATATGACCAATTTGCAGAAATATTCATTGTCTTTAAACCCTTTTAAAGTGATATGATTTTGGACGCGTTAGATTATGATAGCCGATAACGGAAAGACCACCCCCACGTCCTGTGTCTTTACATCCAGTCCAGCAGAGGCCTGGATCAAGATAATCGGCGCGATTCATAAATACAGTGCCAGTCTCAATTTGATCTGCAATGGCTTCGGCACGATCAACGTCTTGTGTCCACAAGGAAGCAGTTAGACCGAAGTTACTGTCGTTCATTAGGCGTATTGCCTCTTCGTCATCTTTGACAGACATGATGCCTACTACTGGGCCAAAGCTCTCCTCTCGCATGACACGCATGTCATGAGTTACATTGGTTAAGATTTGGGGCATGAGATACGCCCCTTCATTTTCAGGGAAATCTGAAGAGTTAATATGGGCCTTTGCACCTGCTGCAATTGCATCGGCTGTTTGTTCACGGACTTCTTTGGCAAAGCGTGCATGGGCCATTGGTCCTAGTGTGGTCTCAGGTTTTAAAGGATTGCCAAGCTTATATTGGTTTACAATAGCCACAGCTTTTTCAACAAAATCATTAAAAAGGTTTTCATGGACATAAATACGTTCAATCCCACAACAGCATTGGCCAGAGTTAAACATGGCGCCATCAATTAGGGTATCTACAGCTGCATCTAAGTTTGCATCTTCCATAACATAACCTGGGTCTTTGCCGCCAAGTTCTAATGCAATATTAGTAAACGTCCCACTTGCCGCAGCTTCAATCGCCTTGCCTCCTTTAACTGAGCCAGTAAAATTGACAAAACCAAAGGCACGATTACTAATTAGCCCCAAAGTTACTTCATGATCTAGGAACACGTTTTGAAACACATCTTCAGGTATTCCCACAGAGTGAAAAGCTGCCGCCATTCTTTCACCGACTAGAGGGGTTTGTGATGCATGTTTTAACATAACGGCGTTACCAGCTATTAAAGCTGGTGCAACAGTATTTATTGCTGTCATGTATGGGTAATTCCAAGGTGCTACAACTAAGACCAAACCATGTGGAATGCGCTTAATTTTACGAGAAAATGAATTGCTATCCTCAACTTCGATTGGAGCCAACGCCTCATAAGCGATATCTGCCATATAAGATGCTCGTTCGTTAAATCCGCTAAATTCACCACCATAGCGAACTGGACGACCCATTTGGTGCGCCAATTCTAGAACAATTTTATCGTTCATTGCGCCGATAGCCGCAACACCAGCTTGGACTAATTTAATGCGCTCACTTAGTGGGCGTGCTGCCCAAAGTGTTTGAGCAAAATTGGCACGAGTTACTGCCGCGGACGCTTCACTTTTAGACAGAGTTGTGCGTTCCGCGTAAATCGAGCCATCAATAGGGGATATGCATTGTATAGTCATAGTGTTTATGCCCTTTCAAAACCGCGTGCGATTTCCCAATCAGTCACTACACGGTCAAATTCTTCTTGCTCCCATTCCGCAGCGCGGATGTAATGATCTACAACAGCATCACCTAATGCGCCACGCAAAAAACTAGAATTACGTAGAGTTTCTGTTGCTGCACGTAACGTTTGGGGTATATCTGCTGCTTTCGTGTCTTCGTATATATCGCCAGTGGTGGCAGGAGACAGCACGAGTTTATCTTCAATACCTTTGATACCAGCAGCTAGCATGACAGCTTGTGCTAGATAGGGGTTAAGGTCAGAGCCACCAATCCGGCATTCAACCCGCACGCCCTTTGTACCTTCTCCACACAACCGAAATCCTGCAGTACGGTTATCTACGGACCAAACTGTTTTAGTTGGAGCAAATGTTCCTTTGGCAAACCGTTTATAGCTGTTGATGTACGGGGCAAGAAAATATGTGTAATCTGGTGCGTACTTTATAAGGCCAGCCATATAATGGCTCATCAATTTAGACATGCCATATTTTGCTGACTTATCAAAAAACGCTGGCTTCCCATCTTTCCAAAGAGATTGATGGACATGACTAGAAGAACCAGCGCGGTCCTTGTCCCACTTTGGCAAGAAAGTTGCTGCACGCCCATGTTGCCAAGAAATTTCTTTGATAGCGTGTTTTGCAATGGAGTGATAATCAGCACAATCCAATGCAGGTGAATAACGAATATTAAGTTCTTCTTGTCCAGCCTCAGCTTCACCTTTTGTATTTTCAATGGGTAGGCCAGCGGCAAAGAGGTGGTTGCGTATTGGCCGCATTATACCTTCCTCTTTTGTGGTCTGCATAATGTGGTAATCTTCATTGTATCCACTAATTGGCTCTAGATGACGAAACCCGTCTTTACGAATGTCATCAAAGCTTTTTTCAAATAAGAAAAATTCAAGCTCAGTTGCCATTTTGGCTTCAAAGCCTAAGGCTTCAAATCGAGAAATTTGCTTCTTAAGAATAGCTCGTGGGGAATGAGGGATAGGTTGGTAGTTGTGGTGATCTAAGATATCACACAAGACCATAGCAGAACCTTCAAGCCAAGGCACTGGCCTTATAGTTGTCAAATCCGGCTTCATCACATAATCACCGTATCCGGATTGCCAGCTTGTTGAGGCATAGCCATCAGGCGTTGCCATCTCAAGGTCAGTCGCTAACAAGTAGTTACAGCAGTGGGTTTCCTCAAACGAGGTTTCCACAAAATTTACGCCATGAAAACGTTTACCCATCAATCGGCCTTGCATGTCTACAAAACATACAAGTACTGTATCAATTGATCCATCTTTAACCTTAGATTTTAATTGCTCAAAGGGCATATTTTTTGACATATTGATCCTTCATTCTTAATTTTTTGACATATTGATTTAATTTGTAAAAATATATTAGCCATATATATTAGGTAAAAATTTGTTTAAATATTACCTGTCTTTTTTCTGTTAAAAATATTTAATACGACAATTAAAGTAAAGTATAGCTACAATTATATTTCTAAATACGCATGTAATACTTTTTATTTAATTATCTTAATACAGTTTTTTAGAATTAACAAATAAGTATTAACTTATTGAAATTTATGTAATATAAATCTTTAAATTACAGATAAAAGGTGTTTAATTATGGTCGACAAAGAAATTCAAATGCGGCTTAATTTTGCAAAAAAGTTGACAAAAAAAGCAGGTGAAAAAGCCATAGTCTATTTTGAATCAATTGGTGACCTAATCGTTCAACAAAAGGGTGCCCAAGATCTTGTTTCAAATGCAGATTTAGAGGTAGAAGTTTTTATACGTGAATGTATTGCTGAAAGTTATCCAAATGATGGTATCGTTGGCGAGGAGCATGCAAATGTTGAAGGTAAATCTGGCTACACTTGGGTAATAGACCCCATTGATGGAACGGCAAATTTTCTAACAGCAATTCCATCATGGTGTGTTGTACTTGCGTGCGTTCATAATGATGAAACCAAATTAGGCGTTGTATATGAACCCAGTCATAATGAAATGTTTTGGGGTGCAATGGGTACAGGCGCTTTTTTAAATGATAAACCTATAAAGGTATCAGCTTCAACTTCCCTGGATGTTGGAAGTACAGGTATAGGAATGAATGGACGCACTGCAACTAATCTAACTGTATCTTACATTGAAAAATTAGTTGATCGTGGGGGGATATTTTATCGTAATGCATCGGGCGCATTGATGTTATCTTATGTGGCGGCAGGGCGATTGATTGGCTATGCTGAACCTCATATGAATGCATGGGATTGTTTGGCCGCACAGCTTTTGATCGCTGAGGCAGGTGGCTGTGTTGAAAATCAAAGTGCCAATGATATGCTAATAAATGGAGGGCGAGTTGTTGCATCTGGTCCTGGTGTTTTTGATGAGATGGTCAAAATTGCGAATGAAGCATATTCATCTTGAATATTCGTGGGTTCATAAATCATCTTATTTTACTTGTAGGCGTTTTTATTATGATAGCGCCTATTGCACTCATGTTTTTTTCGTCCACTCAGGGTACTGACAGTTTACGGACTAACGGTATGCAGATGAAATTTGGTTCATATTTAGTTGAAAATTACCAAAGTGTTTTGAGTTTTGAGAGTGGGTTTTCTGATCAAGTTACACCCTTAGCTATGCTTATAAACTCAACGGTAGTAGCAATTGGCGTTGCTGTTTTGACTACATTACTGTCATTTTTTACTGCATATTCAATAGTTTATTTTCGCTTCCGCCTTGCTTCAACATTATTTTGGTTAGTATTAATTACTCTCTTATTTCCTTTGGAATCAAGGTTTTTACCAACTTTTCAAATAACTTCTAATCTAGGTTTGATTAACACACATATAGGTATCATATTACCAGTATTGGCAGCTGCTTTAGGTACGTTCTTTTTCCGACAATTTTTTTTAATTTTACCTGAAGAATTATTGGAGGCTGCCCAGCTTGATGGAGCTGGTCCACTCAAATTCGCTTGGGACATATTAATACCATTGTCTTTTGCAAGGGCTGGAGCAATATTTGTAGTTGCATTTATGATTGGATGGAACCAATATTTGTGGCCACTCATGATTAGTACTGATGACACACTCTACACATTAGTACGTGGTATTCGTTTGATTGGGCAGGGTTCCGGTCCGGCCATGGCATTTGCAATGCTTACTATAGTGCCACCATTCATATTAGTGTTAATATTCCAGAGATGGTTTGTAAGTGCATTAAGCGTAGAAAATAAGTTATCTTAATACACCCCTAATTCGTATAGCCTATTGTAAATTATTTATATTAATCTTTCACCAGTTTCTTTATTAAACACCATTGCGTGACTATGATCAAAGTGTAACCTTAATATACTATCAATAGCAGGTTGTGTGTTCTGATTGGTTTTGAAACAAATTTCTGTAATATAGCCATCAGTTGTGGATGCTCCATTTAAAGCCCCATAAACAAGGTTTTCAGCGCCATGCTGCTCTACAAGATCAACCTGCATTTCAAGTTGCCCATCATTATTAGGTTCAAGTACGTCAGGGCGAATACCTAAAATTAAATCTGTGTTTTCAGGCAAGTCTTTAAATCCAGAGAATTGTAGATCTCCACTGTTTAGATTTTTTCCATCAAATTGAACTGGTATTAAATTTATTTGCGGTGCACCAATGAATGAGGCAACGAATAATGTTGCTGGATTATTATAAAGTTCTATTGGTGCTCCCATTTGTTCGATACGGCCGTCATTTATGACTGCAAGTCGGTCGGCCAAAGTCATGGCTTCAGTCTGATCATGAGTTACATAAATTGAAGTAACACCCATTTTTCTCTGTAGCCGTTTTATCTCAATGCGCATTTGAACGCGTAACTTTGCATCCAAGTTTGAGAGTGGTTCATCGAATAAAAAAACTTTTGGGTCACGAACGATTGCACGCCCCATAGCGACTCGTTGACGTTGTCCACCTGACAGTTGATTTGGTTGCCGATCAAGAAAATCATGAATTCGCAGCATCTTAGCAGCATCAGTTACTTTTTGATTAATCTCAGTTTTGGGTAAGCCACGATTTTTTAAACCATAGGCCATGTTTCCTCGAACCGTCATATGAGGATATAATGCATAGTTTTGGAAAACCATTGCTACATCGCGATCAGCTGGTGACACTTTGTTGATTACACGGTCGTCAATTTCTATTTCCCCATCAGTAATGTTTTCCAAACCGGCTACCATTCTCAACATGGTGGATTTGCCACAGCCAGATGGACCAACAAAAACTATAAATTCACCATCTTCAATCGCCATATCAACGCCCTGTACTGCAACTGCACCATTAGGGTAGGTTTTTTTAATATTCTTTAATTTAACTGTAGCCATTACTTTTCACTTTCTACTAGGCCCTTGACGAACCAATTTTGGAAGAACAATACGACGAGAACTGGCGGTAAAGTTGCCAGTATGGTCAACGCAAAAGCTTTTTGGTATTGCGGTAGCTCACCGCCTTCTGAAAGAATTTGGTAAATTTGTTTAATGCCAATTACGAGTGTGTAGTTTTCTTCTTTTGTCGTCATGATTAGTGGCCATAGATATTGGTTCCAGCCTACAACAAACATAATAATTAAAATTGCTGCAATCATAGTTTTTGATAGTGGAATTAAAATATCGACAAAGAAGCGCCAAGGGGTGGCGCCATCTAGACGCGCTGCTTCAAGTAATTCTTCAGGTATTGATTTGAAAAACTGGCGAAAGTAAAATGTACCTGTAGCTGATGCAATAAGTGGAACAATAAGCCCGAAGTTGGTATCGAGCAAACCAAGGCCTGCAACGACTTCGTAAGAAGGTATAATACGCACTTCAAGTGGCAACAATAATGTCAGAAAAATTATCCAAAATAGTGGTGTGGCTAAACGAAAACGAAAATAGACAATCGCATAAGCGGCAAGCATTGAGACTATTACTTTCCCGATTGCAAATCCAATACCTAATATCATACTATTTTTAAGCATGGTTATTCCAAGTACTGACTTCATTACGCCGCCTTGTTCGAATAGGACTTCACGGTACGTGCCTATAAAGTTTGTACCTGGCCAAAATTGCAATCCTTCTCGCAAAATAGTCTCTGCGGAATGTGTTGATGTTGAGAAGGCCACCCAAACAGGAAGGCTCATAAAAATGACACCAATCAAAAGGATCGTGTGATTTAAAATGATACGCCAATTAATATTGCTCATATCTTCATCCTTAATAATGTACTTTGCGTTCAATAAAACGAAACTGGATAACAGTCAGCGCCAATACTATCAGCATCAAAACAACTGATTGAGCAGATGACCCACCAAGATCAGCGCCTCTAAATCCATCTTGGAATACTTTATACACTAGAGTATTTGTTGAGCCCCCTGGTGCACCTCCAGTAGTGGTGTCGATAATGCCGAATGTTTCAAAAAATGCATAGGTAATATTAATTACCATAAGAAAAAATGTGGTTGGGGCGAGCAACGGGAAGGTAATTGTCCAAAATCGACGTGTTGGGCTTTTACAGTCCATCATTGCGGCTTCATTAACTGCTTTTGAAATCCCTTGAAGTCCTGACAAGAAGAAAATAAAGTTTACACTAACTTGTTTCCAAACAGCAATCAGAACCACAACAAAACCGGCATCAAAAGAGTCAAGTTTATGATTAAAATCCCACCCTATAGTATTAAGAAATTTGTATAAATCTCCGATTAGCGGGTGAAACATTAAATTACCCATAAGGCCTGCAACAGGGGGAGCAATTGCATAAGCCCACATCAGGGTTGTTCTATAAGTTCTTGCGCCACGGATGACTTCATTTGCTTTTACGGCAAGTAGTAAAGCTATCCCCAGTGATAAAAATGTAACTAGGACTGAAAATACTGTCGTAAACCACGCAGCTTGACGCCATGAGGCATCACCAATGGTATCAAAATAATTCTTAAACCATACAAATTGTGACGAGAGCCCAAAAGCATCTTCCAATAAAAATGATTGATGAACAGCTTGTGCGGCTGGCCACAGAAAAAAGATAGCAATAATTATAATTTGCGGCGCAATAAATAAATATGGAATCGTACTGTGTTCAAACTGAACGCGTTTCATCTGGTGGTCTCCAGTAAAGTAAATAAGTCTGCTCTATAAGAGCTGCCAACAAAGAATAGAACACTGATGGCGATAAAACGCCATCAGTAAAAGTTATTTATTTATAAGTTGCCGCAAATCTTGCAAGCAATTTATTTGATTCAGCCGTCATCTCTGCAAAAGCTTCATCTACAGAAGATTTTCCTGAGAATATATTATCAAACTTTGAGTACATAACTTCACGAATTTGAACGTAGTAACCAAGGCGGTAACCTTTAGTCCATTCGCCACCTGGTTGGCTTAACTGTAAAATTCCAACTTCAGCATCAGGTGATTTATTATAATAACCTTCTTGCTTTGCCATGTCATATGCTGCTGTTGTAATTGGTACATAACCAGTTGCTTTATGCCAAAAAACCTGATTTTCAGGATTGGTCATATACGAGAAAAAGTCTGCAGTGCCTTTATTTTCTGCATCAGACTTACCACTCATTGCAAATAATGCTGCGCCGCCAATAAATGTTCCTTTTGGCTCGTCAATAACGCTTTTCCAATATGGTAAAAAGGTTGTTCCAAATTCAAAATCAGTAGATTTTTTCAAACCACCAAATGAACCAGATGAACCCATCCACATTGCTACTTTTTTCTGTACGAATGCGTCCTGGTTATCACCCCATGCACGTCCGTAAAATCCGTAATGGCCATCATCTAACCATTCTTTCATTTTACCCCAATGCATTTTCATGCTGTCATTATTATAAAGAATTTCAACATCTGTTGAATCATAACCGTTGTTACCAGTTGCCAATTGTAGATTGTGTCGGCTGTGGAAGTTTTCAGATAAGATCCATGGGCTATGGCTTTGTGCTAAGGCAGTATATCCAGCGTCCTTAAGCTTTGGTGCTATTGCTTCAAACTCTTCCCATGTTGCAGGAGGATTTGCGACGCCAGCTTTTGCAAATGCCTCTTTATTATAATAGAGTAATGGCGTTGATGCGTTGAAAGGCATGCCAATCATTTTTCCATCTGAGTCTGCGTAGAAGTAACGGACACCTTCAATATAATCTTCAATATTAAAACCTTGTCCATATTCTTGCATCAAGTCTGCTACTGGAATTGTTGCTCCTGGAGCGTTAATGATTGTTGCTGCTCCTGCATCAAAAACCTGAAGAATATGTGGTTGTTGCTTTGCACGGAATGCGGCAATACCTGCTGTCATCGTGTCTTCATAACCACCTTTATATGTAGGTATAATTACATAATTGTCTTGGCTTGCATTATAGTTTTCAGCAATTGTGTTTACTGTTTCCCCAAGATTGCCGCCCATAGCATGCCACCACTGGAGTTCAGTTTTAGCTGATGCTGGCAGCGCGAATGCAGCAATTCCAGCAGCTAAGATGGTTTTTATAATCATTTTTTTCATTATATTCCCTCTATTTTAAAATATCGCCACAAACTAATTAATTGAAGGGATCTAGAAGTTTCTAGATAAGTTTCAAATTTAACAAAATTATGACGCTATGACTTCATTTTAGTAAAGCTTAATAAAAGTTTTAATTAATTAATTTTTATATTTCTTTAAAAAGCATTTCAGAAATTTAAAAGAACCACGCTATTAAACATAATACAAGTGAATTAATTAGTTAAATTTATAACACATCATTATAATGGATTAAATTTATAATATGATATATAAGTATAAAATGTTGTTGATTAGGGTATGATATAGGTAAAATATGAGTATTAGGCTACGCCAACTGGAAGCATTCCACGCAGTGGGCCAACTTGGAAGTATGACACTTGCTGCAAAAAAGTTGAACATTTCTCAACCTGCTGTAAGTAGACTTCTGGCTAGCTATGCTGAAAATATTGAATTTCAACTGTTTCATAGGCGAAGTGGAAAGCTTGTTCCAACACAAGAAGCTAGATTTTTACTACGGGAAGTAAGTCGCTTGCTCGATAGTTTAATTCATATTGATGAACTTACTAAAAACTTGACAGTAGGTAAGGCCGGGCATCTTAAAATTGCCTGTTTGCCAGGCTTTTCTACAAGCCATATGCCACATATTTTATCTCAATTTTTAATGGATCGACCAAACGTTACTGTGACACTTGAGCCTGATGGTGCAAATCGGATTTTGGAATGGGTAATTGGTGAGCAGTATGATTTTGGTATAACTGATGTGTTATCTGATCACCCTGCAGTGGAATGTGAGCGTATACCAATGCGAACTGTTTGCATAATGGCAGAAGGAAATCCGCTGGCTGCTAAAAAAATTATCACCCCAGAAGATTTAATAAATGAGCCCATGATACACACGCGTCGTGAAAGTGCTTTTTATCGTAATTTGGAAGAGATTTTTTTATCGCATAACGTGAATATTAGCAGTTGGATTGAGACCCGGCAATTTAATACAGCTTGTATGTTAGTTGCAGAGGGCAGAGGGGTCTCAATTGTTAGTGAGATGGATGCGCGTGAACACGAAAGCCGTGGATTAATCATTCGGCCATTTAAGCCAAATATTCCTCATATTCTTATGCTTGTCCGAAATACACAATCAGTTTCATCAATGATTGCATTGGAATTTTTAGAGTTCTTCTCTGAAAGTCTTCGTCGCTTTAGGTTAAATGAAGGTGCAGCTAAATAAATCTGCGCTGATCTCTATTTTTTTGTAAACGACAGTCGAGCCAAATTATATATTTCTTAAATATATAAAACATTTACCATTTGAGATTTTCAGATAGATGAAAATTGCCAATCTGAAAATAAATTAAATGTTTTGCAAAACTCTAATGTTTCAAAGCCAGTAAATAGGCCATCACGTGTAACTAGAACTGTTTGCCAGCCTCGAGTGGCAGCCACAGGTATGTCGGTGTGAAGTGAATCCCCACACATAATAACTTTATTGGGTGCAGTGTTTATTAATGTCTTTTCTAACAATTCATAAACTTTAGGAAACGGCTTACCAAAGAACTGAACTTCATCAATTTCTTGGTCCATTAATAAGTCTTTTACCAACATTTAATACGCCAAAAGCATCAAAAAAATGTGGTATCTTGATCCGCAATATTAAGTAATAATTCAATATCTTCAAACTTGCTTGTTGTCTCAACTTGCGGCATTCGGGATCGAATTTCTTCATATCGTTCAAATATAGATGGATTTGTTGGCATGAATAGTATGTATCCTTTGAGAAGATAACTTTTATTAGTAATATTATACAAAGTTATATCTTATTGTTTAAATATAAAAACAACAAAACAACAAATTAAAGTTATATTATATACGTATTTCATAAAATATTGATACTTAGTATCTTATTTTGTTGTTTTGTTGTTTTTTATTGTTTAAAGTACAAAAATGAATCTAGAAAAGTTTGGGGCAATCTGTGTCAAAAAAAAAGCACAAACGAAGAGACGAAATTATAAGTATTGTGTTAGAGCATGGGGCGGTTTCTGTTGGAGCTTTAGCTGATAAACTTGATGTTTCTATGCAAACCATAAGGCGAGATATTGATAAGTTGTGCGAAGGCGATAAGTTAAATAGGCGGCATGGTCGTATTGAACTGGGTGCTGAGTATTTAAATACGCCATTTGATCAACGAGCTGATACTAATTTAGCAAGTAAGCGTGATATTGGTGAGGCCGCTGCAGAGCTTATTCCTGATGGAGTAACTGTCTTTATATCTATTGGATCAACACCGTTAAGTGTTGCGCGTGCATTACGTAGGCGTAAAAATTTAACTGTAATTACAAATAGTCTTAGTGCTGCAATGGTGTTGAGTGATGAATTATCCAATCGTATTATTCTCCCTGGTGGTGAAATTAGGTTGCCTGATCGAGATATTCTGGGGGATGAGGTTTTAGACTTTTTTGGCCGCTATCGTGCAGAGTTTGGAATTTTTGGTGTGGCTGGTGTTGCTGAAGATGGCAGTTTGTTGGATTTTCACTCTACAGAAGTACGCGTACGCGAACGCATTCGAGAAAATGCGCAAATCTCAATTTTGGTAACGGATTGTACAAAATTTGGACGAATAGCCCCAGCTTTTGGAGAGAATATTAGTAATGTTGATCATGTAATCCTTGATCGGCGCCCCAATGTAAAATTTGATCATCTTCTTGATGGTTTGGGCGACCGGCTATTGCTGGCAGAAAGAGTGTAATAATGAGCACAAAACCTTTTGTTGTATTAGATAATGTTGCAAAAAGATGGAATGGTCAGCTTGGTGTTGAAAATATTTCTTTAGACATTGAAGAGGGATCATTCGTGGCACTTTTGGGGCCATCGGGTTGTGGGAAATCTACGTCTTTACGATTGCTTGCAGGACTTGAATTGCCTGATGAAGGTAAAATTTTTATTGAAGGGCGTGACGTTACAACAAGCGCAGCATCAGATCGTAACTTATCCATGGTCTTTCAATCATATGCATTATTTCCTCATCTTTCAGTCGCAGAAAATGTTATTTTTGGGTTAAAAGTGCGCCGAGTGCCAAAAGCTGAGCGTATGGAAAAAATGGCCCGAGCATTAGAAATAACTGGTCTAGAAGGCCTTGAAAGTCGCAAGCCAGGCGAATTGTCTGGTGGGCAACGTCAACGCGTTGCACTCGCTCGTGCAATTGTGGCTGGTCAACGGTTGTGTTTAATGGACGAGCCACTTTCTAACCTTGATGCAAAATTGCGTACTTCAGTTCGAAAAGACATTAAAAAACTACAGCGAGATCTTGGTATTACCGTAGTTTATGTAACGCACGACCAAACTGAAGCAATGAGTATGGCTGATAAAATTGTTTTGATGAAAGACGGCCGTATTCAACAAATTGGCTCTCCAAACGAATTATACAATAGTCCTGCAAACACTTTTGTCGCAGGGTTTATTGGTGCGCCTGCTATGGCGTTAATTGAATCTCACATCCTTGGTGGGGTTGAAGATGGATATAAAATTGGCCTTCGTGCCGAAAATATATCCATCGTTCCCAAGGGTGAAGGTAAACTTTCCTGTAACGTTACTGAGGTAGAGTTCCTTGGATCTGAAACGCTTATTGGATTGGAACACGAGGGTGCTATTGGATTGACGGTTTTACAACCAGGTTTACTGATAATTCCTTTGGGTCAACAGATAGACATAACATTTGATGACCAACATTTGCATTTTTTTAACAGTGCAGGTGAACGCTTACCCGGGTAATAATTACCCATATACTTAACATCCATGGGAGGATAATAATATGAATTATTTAAAGTCAATTAGCATTGCTGCAGCCTTGGCTGCCAGCATAGCGTTACCTGCGAAAGCAGAAACAGAGCTTACAATGTACTATCCAATTGCGGTGGGAGGATCTTTGACCCAAGTGGTTGATGGTATCGTAGCTGATTTTGAATCTCAAAATCCAGATATTAAAGTAAATGCAGTTTATTCTGGTAATTATGATGACACTCGTGTGCGTGCGCTGTCAGCATTAAACTCTGGTGATGGAGCACAATTGGCGGTCATGTTCTCAATTGATGCTTATGACTTAATTGAACAAGAATTGATCTTGCCTTTTGATAGTTTGGTTCAGGACAAAGAGTGGCTAAACAGTTTTTACCCTGCATTAATGGCTAACGGTGTGATTGAAGGTCAAACTTGGGGAATTCCATTCCAGCGCTCAACTATCGTTGCTTATTACAATAAAGATATGTTTCGTGCAGCGGGTCTTGATCCAGAAGCACCGCCATCAACATGGGAGGATCTAATCTCAGCAGGTAAAGCATTAACTAACGATGATACTTTTGGTCTGATGATTCCATCTACAGGTTATCCGTATTGGATG
>ENA-OSJC01000546-OSJC01000546.1-marine-metagenome-genome-assembly--contig:-NODE-546-length-36262-cov-5.538649_pt1 | contig 36262 bp, 31 predicted proteins | sample MGYA00237885_ERZ534234 | MGnify/ENA primary metagenome ERZ534234 (study PRJEB26413, sample SAMN06343907) | marine metagenome | isolation source: coastal waters | place: Atlantic Ocean: West Antarctic... | reverse complement strand
CGTTTTATCAGCAAAATAACTAGCATAATACAGTGCATCTCCCTTTTGTTGCCATGCCGGAAAACTTGAGAAAAATACTAATGCTGTTGCATGAAATAAAAATATGGCTTCGTTTGTATACGACGACCATGCAAGTCGTAACATTGTGGGCCATATAATACGTTTATTAATTTGGCGTTCAGATAAACCTAGTGCACGCCCTGCCTCAATGTCTCCAAGAGGAACAGACTTTAAAGCTCCATAGAATATTTGTGCACTATACGCAGTTGTATTGAGAAACAAAACAAGTAGAGCGCCAAGCCAAGCTCGCGTTAGCCACCTTGTCTCAAGTGTAATTTCAATAATTCCAAAATTTAAATCCCATCCAACTTTTGGCAGTAATACAAAGCTTTCATAAACAATAAAAAATTGAATAAATAATGGTGACCCCCTCATAATAAAAATAAAAATTGACGCAGGAATACGAAACCATGAAAATGAACTATTTCGAGCGAATGCCAAGCTAGTAGCCGCAAAAAAACCAAGAATTAGTGCTATGGCTGCAAAATATACATTCCAAATCATCCCAGAGCCAATTAAAACAATTTGATCACAAATATTAATATCTGTTTTAGGTAAACTGCGTTCACCAATACCAATCGAACGGAGACCATAATCTGTTAGTGTTTGCCAGCAATTCATGAAGACCCACCTAACGTTGCCTGTCCCTTAGAAACCTTTGAGGTTAAGTGATCAAAAAACTTTTCACTAACCCAAGATAATCCAAGATAAAAAACTAATAATACTATGAAATATCCTAACCGCCAATCAGAATGAGGATATGTAAATCTTGCAGTTTTAGTCCCACCTAATTCTCTTGCATAATAAACAATATCTTCAACCCCCAGTAAAAACAATAATGGCGTTGCTTTAACTAATATCATCCATAAGTTTGATAAGCCTGGTAAAGCATAGGCCCACATTTGAGGTAATTGTATTCGCATAAATATTTGATGCTGTGTCATTCCATATGCAGAACCAGTTTCTAACTGCGCAATTGGAACTGAGTTTAATGCTCCATAAATAGTGTTAGCAGCAAAAGCTCCAAAAACTATCGAAAATGCTAATGCAGCAAGAAAAAATCCATAGGTTTCGTGTATCCATTGGGCAGATGAGCCAATAGGCATTTTAGCAGCCTGGCAAACCACAAAATCATTTCCTTGTCGGATAGTTTCAGTCCAGTCAGAACATTTAGCTTTGTGGCGCAAATATTCTATTCCCTGATCTAACGCTATAGGAACAAATAAGAAAAATATGATATCAGGCACCCCACGAACCATTGAAGTATAAATTACTCCAATCCATCTAAGAGGTAAAATTTTGGATTGCCGGGAAATAGCTCCAGCAAAGGCAAATATTAAGATGAGGGGAACAGTAACTATTAACAATGCAAAAACGACGAAAAAGCTAATATAGAAATTAATATGTTTACCAGTTGTTAAGTAGCAACTCCACCAACTGAAGCTTTCTAATGCATTAGGATCCATACAGAAATCAAACATTTATGTTCCCTTAAAATAAAAAGGCGCCCATTTAGGGCGCCTTAAAAATTTAGTACTCGACTGAACGACCATCAAACCACTTAGCAATTAATTTTGCTAGTGATCCATCAGCTTTCATAGATGCAATAGCTTTATTCATTGTAGCTTTTAGCTCTCCATCACTTTCACGAATACCCATTCCAATACCACCGCCGATAGCAACAGGTTTACCAACAACAGCTAAAGCCCCATTTGATGCTTTAACAATATCAGATAAGTACGCTGCATCTGCTAAAACGGCATCAGCTTCACCGTTTCGTACTGCCGCAACTGTCTCTTCAGGTGTTGCAAATTCAACAACTGTTGCACTTGTACCAGCAACATAAGCCGCTTGGATTGTTGATGTTTGAGCAGCAACAATACCATTTATGGCATCATCAGATGCGCCAGCTAGTGCTACATATGTAGAAGGGTCTGCTGGAAAGTATTCTGCAGTAAAATCAATTACTTCATCACGTTCATCAGTGATAGACATACCAGCAATAATCGTATCATAGTTGCTAGAAATAAGATTTGGAATAATCGAATCCCATTCGTTTACAACCCAAGTACATGTTAAGTTTGCACGTTTACATAACTCATCACCAACATCCTTCTCAAAGCCATCAACTTCACCACTATCGTTTATAAAGTTGTATGGTGCATATGCGCCTTCAGTACCCATGCGGATAGTTTTATTTTCAGCAACAGCAGATGTCGCAAAGGCAGCAATTAAAGTTGCACCTGTTAGTAGTTTAGTAAAAGTCATCATTTTCTCCTTATTCTGACTATAATGAACTTGCCAAGAACTCCTGACAACGTTCAGATTTTGCATTTTCAAACACCTCGGTAGGTGTCCCCTCTTCTTCTACCAGACCATGATGCAAAAACATAATCCGATCACTTACCTCTCGGGCAAATCCCATTTCATGTGTCACCACAATCATCGTTCGACCCTCTTGGGCCAAATCTTTCATTACGCGCAAAACTTCACCAACCAATTCAGGGTCTAGTGCACTTGTTGGCTCATCAAACAGTAATGCTTTTGGCTCCATTGCTAAAGCGCGAGCTATCGCAACTCGTTGTTGTTGACCACCTGATAATTGGCTTGGATATGAATTTATTTTATCACCAATTCCAACTTTGGTAAGGTAACTAATAGCACGAGATTCTGCTTCTTCACGATCTATCTTTTGTACCTGAATTGGACCCTCAGTGACATTTTGCAAAACTGTCATATGTGACCAAAGATTAAACCCCTGAAATACCATTCCAAGCTGACTACGTAATCGCTGTATTTGTTTTGGATCAGCGCCTAAAGACTTACCCTTGCTATTAGTCGATACCATAACTTCTTCACCATCTAATATGATGCGGCCTTTATCAGGTGTTTCTAAAAAATTTATGCACCGTAGAAAGGTACTTTTCCCTGATCCAGAACTTCCAATTATAGAAACGACATCACCTTTTTTTGCTTTAAGTGAAATACCTTTAAGAACATATAAAGAGCCAAAACTTTTATGAATATTTTCTGCTATCAATGTGTAATTAGTCTTTTTCACAACATTCCCTTAAGTAATTGATTAACTTAGTCCCAAAAATATGGTTAACGTCAATACCTTCTCTTTAATAAATGAAAAATGGGAGAATGTAACCTTCAGTTATTAAATTTTTTAGGTATTAATTCTATGAAAAAATTCATTCTAAAAAATGTATACATTTTCAATTTATAAAAAAGTTGCTTTAGTCAAAAAAGACATTTAACAATAGTTTATCGAATCTGGGAGACACTGACTTTCAGGGCCGAAGGAGCAACCGCCTCGGAAACTCTCAGGCAAAAGGACCGAATTCGATAAAAAACTCTGGAGAGAGGCACGTTTGTGTCCGCCGAAGGGATAGCGATCTCAGGCACCCGTGACAGAGGAGGCACCAACGGTAGATAACTCTGCCTTCACGGTGCTGATTTATCAGCCAGAAAATGAGGTTAAAATGGCTGAATTGAAGCGAACTCCACTTTATGACATCCACATTGCTTTAGGCGCTAAAATGGTACCTTTCGCTGGTTATGAAATGCCAGTGCAATATCCACTAGGGGTAATGAAAGAACATATTCAAACACGTAAATTGGCTGGCTTATTTGATGTAAGTCATATGGGACAAGTAATCATACGCCCTAAATCAGGTAATATTATAGATGCGGCTTTGGCTTTAGAAAAGTTAATTCCTATCGACATTGTTGGACTAAAAGAAAATCGCCAAAGATATGGTTTTTTTACAACCGATAGCGGCGGAATTTTAGATGACTTAATGATTGCAAACCAAGGTGATCACTTATTTATGGTTGTTAACGCTGGATGCAAAGAAAATGATATTAACCATCTGCTGAAAAATCTAGAAAATGATTGCATTATTGAAACAGTTACTGATCGTTCATTAATTGCGCTTCAAGGTCCTTTTGCTGAAGCCGCACTATCTACTTTTTCGCCTGATGTTGCAGGAATGCGCTTTATGGATACAATTAAAGCAAATATATTAGGTGCTTCTATTTGGGTGTCACGTTCAGGTTATACCGGTGAAGATGGCTACGAAATGTCAGTTCCAAACGAAAGTGTTGTGAAGCTAGTAAATGGATTAATTGCACTCGATGGAGTAGAGCCTATCGGTTTAGGAGCTCGAGATAGTTTACGTCTTGAGGCAGGTTTATGCCTTTATGGTCATGATATTGACACAACAACTACACCATCCGAAAGTGCATTAACGTGGGCAATTCAGAAAGTGCGTCGTCGTGATGGTGAACGTGCAGGTGAATTTATTGGAGCTGATTATATTCTTGACGAAATTGAAAAAGGTGTAAGCCGTAAACGTATTGGTTTGCGCCCCTCAGGACGCGCTCCAATGCGAGAAGGAATAAAAATATTTTCAACTGACACGGCAGAAACTTCAATTGGAGTAATTACATCAGGTGGATATGGGCCAACAGTGCAGCATGCAATTTCGATGGGTTATATAAATACAGAATTTTCAAAAATTGGTTCAACTGTTTTCGCTGAAATTCGTGGTAAACGAATGGAAGCGACTGTAACGGCTCTACCTTTCACACCATCAAACTTTAAACGTTAATGAACAGGGAAAAAAAATGAAATTTACTGAAGAGCACGAATGGTTATTAATTGAAGATGATCATGTTATTGTCGGCATTACGGAACACGCAGCTGAGGCTTTAGGTGACTTAGTTTTTGTTGAACTTCCAGAGGTAGGTATCGCTGTTTCAAAAGGTGACGAAATTGTAGTCATTGAAAGCGTAAAAGCTGCATCAGATATAACAGCACCTTTGGATGGTGAAATTATTGAGGTAAACACAGCTTTGACCGATAAACCTGAGTTAGTTAATGAAGATCCATTGGGTGCAGCATGGTTTTTTAAGATGAAATTAACTGACCCATCTGAGATGGATAATCTAATGGATGAAGATGCTTACAAAGAGTTAATTGGCTAAACAACGGAGCTTAAAATATGAGTTATAAATTAACTGACTACAAACCATATGATTTTGCTAATCGCCGTCATATAGGACCTTCGCCAGCTGAAACAGCTGAAATGTTAAAGGCTGTGGGAGCAAAAGATCTGGATGATCTCATTGCACAAACTTTACCAAAAAATATTCGTCAAAAGAAACCACTAGAACATGCCGTAGGAATGTCTGAATCTGAGCTGTTAAGCTATATGAAAGATGTTAGTAAAATGAACCGTGTGGTAACATCATTGATAGGACAAGGTTATCACGATACTTTTACCCCCCCAGCAATTCAAAGAAATATTCTTGAAAATCCAGCATGGTATACAGCTTATACTCCATATCAGCCTGAGATTTCACAAGGCCGTTTAGAAGCTTTATTAAATTTTCAGACAATGATCATTGATCTAACAGGGTTAGAAGTCGCCAATGCTTCTTTATTAGATGAAGCAACTGCATGTGCAGAGGCTATGACAATGGCGCAACGTGTCTCTAAATCTAAAGCTACTACATTTTTTATTGATGAGGCCTGTCACCCGCAAAACATAGACTTAATGCGAACACGCGCAGAACCATTAGGGATTAAATTATTAATTGGTAATCCAAATGAGCTAAATTCAGATGATGTTTTTGGGGCAATATTCCAATATCCTGGCACCCATGGCCATGTTCAAGACTTTTCTTTGATAATAGAGAAATTACATTTATCAAAAGCCATTGCCATTATGTCTGCAGACCTAATGGCACTTACTTTACTAAAAGAGCCTGGTGCAATGGGAGCAGACGTTGTTGTCGGTAACACACAACGCTTTGGGGTCCCACTCGGCAATGGTGGCCCTCATGCAGCTTACATGGCTACTCGTGATGCATTCAAACGTAGTATGCCCGGGCGAATAGTAGGTGTATCAATCGATAGTCATGGCAACAAAGCATATCGTCTTGCCTTGCAAACCCGTGAACAACATATACGTCGTGAGAAGGCTACATCAAATGTTTGTACGGCTCAGGCTTTATTAGCAGTTATGGCTTCAATGTATGCTGTATTCCATGGACCATTAGGTCTTAAGGCAATTGCACAACGTATTCATTTAAAGACTGCCAAATTGGCATTGGGATTAGAAAAGTTAGGATTTATAATTGATCCAAAAGAATTCTTTGACACAATAACGATAGATGTTGGTGGGTTACAATCTGTAGTAATAAAATCTGCGTTAAATGAAAATATTAACTTACGTGCAGTTGGAACTACTAGAATTGGAATTTCACTTGACGAAATGACAACTGATGAAACACTGATTTCTGTTTGGCGTGCATTTGGACTATCTCCAGACAAGTTTCCAACTAAAGTAGATTACCGCCTTCCTAATGGAATGGCTCGTAAAACAGAATATATGAAACACTCAATTTTTCATATGAACCGCTCAGAAGCCGAAATGACACGTTATATGCGTCGTTTAGCCGATCGAGACTTAGCATTAGACCGAACAATGATACCATTGGGTTCCTGCACTATGAAATTAAATTCTACAGCAGAAATGATGCCTATAACATGGGATGGCTTTTCAAAAATCCACCCATTTGCACCTAAAAGGCAAATGAGTGGATATGATTTAATGATCAAAGATTTATCAAAAAAGCTATGTGAAATAACGGGTTATGATGCAATATCAATGCAACCTAACTCTGGTGCACAGGGTGAATATGCCGGACTGATGACAATTCGTGCATATCATAAATCTAACGGTGATGAAGACAGAAACATATGTCTGATACCAATGTCAGCACATGGTACAAACCCTGCAAGTGCTCAAATGGTTGGATACAAAGTTGTCACTGTTGCATCAGCTGAAAATGGCGATATTGATATAGCTGATTTTAAAACCAAGGCAGAGTTACATAGTAAAAACCTTGCTGCAGTAATGATTACATACCCCTCAACTCATGGCGTATTTGAAGAAGGTGTTCGTGAAATTTGTCAAATATCGCATGACCACGGGGGACAAGTCTACATGGATGGAGCAAATATGAATGCCATGGTGGGCTTAGCACAGCCTGGTGAAATTGGATCAGATGTATCACACTTAAATCTACACAAAACTTTTTGCATTCCCCATGGTGGTGGTGGGCCAGGAATGGGTCCAATTGGTGTTAAGTCACATCTAATACCCCACCTTCCTGGTCACTCAAGCCAAGATTCAAGTGGTGCAGTATCTGGTGCACAATATGGATCACCAAGCCTTCTCCCTATTTCTTGGGCATATTGCCTAATGATGGGGTCAGAGGGTCTCACCAATGCAACAAAGTATGCAATTTTAAATGCTAACTATATAGCTACTCGTCTCAAAGGTTCATATGATGTACTTTATAAAGGCCCATCAGGTCGAGTAGCACACGAATGCATTATCGATACCCGTCCATTAGCTATAGGTGGAGTAAGCGTTGATGATATTGCAAAACGATTGGTAGACTGTGGTTTCCATGCACCAACTATGTCATTTCCAGTATCAGGTACATTGATGATAGAGCCAACAGAGTCTGAACCAAAAGCAGAGTTAGATAGGTTTTGTGATGCAATGCTGGGTATCAGAAAAGAAGCTCAAGATGTAGCGGATGGTTTATACCCAAAAGATAACAATCCACTTTCTAATGCACCTCATACGATGAGTGACTTAGTTGGCGATTGGGATCGTCCATATACTCGTGAACAAGCTTGCTTTCCACCTGGCTCGTTTAAAATAGATAAATATTGGGCGCCAGTAAACCGTGTCGACAATGCATATGGCGATAAAAATCTCATATGTTCTTGTCCACCTATGGAAGAATACTTAGATGCCGCTGAATAATTAAGCTTTTAAATTCAAAGGGTGCCTTAAAGTAAAGCAGGCACCCTTTAAATTAAAATTATGTATTTTATTGTAGCAAAAAATTTCTAACAAAGTTGCAGATTATCAAAATTAATAAGGCTTTTAATAAAGGTTACAGCCTTGTTAAAGTTCCCTTAACTAATTATAAAACATAAGCTTTTTTCAGAAGTTAAGGCCATTTAGCTATAGGCGGTAAACTCATTAATACTGCACTAGGATCATGGCCAGACTGCAATCCAAAATGTGTGCCACGGTCATAAACTAAATTAAACTCTGCATAACGGCCCCTTTTGATCAATTGAACTTCACGTTCTGCATCTGTCCATTCTTTGTTTTGATTTTTTTCACATAATGGAATGAAGGCTTCCAGAAATGCATTGCCAATCTCTTTCGTAAAATTAAAGTCATTTATCCAACTGCCACTATTTAAATCATCAAAAAAAACACCCCCTACACCACGGGTTTCTCCCCAATGCTTAATCATGAAGTATTCGTCTGCCCATTTTTTAAACTTTGGATAATATCTTAGGTCATGTTTATCACAGCCTGCTTTTAATATATCATGAAAAAATGCTGTTTCTTCAGATACTTCAATCATCGGATTAAGATCAGTACCTCCACCAAACCAACTCGCAACCGGGGTCCAAAACATGCGAGTATTCATATGAACAGCCGGCATTTTTGGGCTATTCATGTGTGCAACTAAAGAAATGCCAGAGGCCCAAAATATTGGATTTTCTTCGATACCCACCATATCTTTACGCGATGCCATAGATTTTTGCATCATAGGGTTTAAAGTACCGTGAACTGTAGAAATATTAACCCCAACTTTTTCAAAGATCCGTCCACCGCGCAAAACAGACATCAAGCCCCCACCACCTAATCCACCATCTCGTTTAGTTTCAGATGTTTCAAATCTTCCAGGAGCCGCATTTGAATTTGGTCCAGAAATTTGACTATTTTCTAAATCTTCGAATGCAATGCATATTTGGTTTCGTAAATCTTTAAACCAATTTTCTGCTAATTTCTTTTGAGCGTCAGTTGCCAAAACCATATTTTAAACCTCTCGTTCAGTTAGGTTTAATATGGCATGAAACAAATTGAAAGCATGATTGCAGTGGCCTTGCATGATGGGCTATTGTTTTATAAATATTTATAAATAAAAAAAGTACTGGCCATAATGACTATATTAATTCCTACTTACATCGATAATATATTAGTACCAGTAGAAAAACTATTAGTGCACCGGCAAGGATTAAAACATTTAGCAATTTCCATTTTTGTAGTATCAAAAGGTCGAATTTTATTACAGCGTCGTGCATTGTCAAAATATCACACGCCTGGATTATGGGCAAATACCTGCTGTACGCACCCACTTTGGGAAGAGGACACAACAAAAGCTGCATCAAGGCGTTTAAATGAAGAATTAGGAATGACTGGTATTTCTTTAATTAAAAGAGACACAATAGAATATAAAGCTAATGTGCCACCCGACCTCATTGAACACGAAGTAGCTGATATTTTTGTGGGAAAATGCAAACCTAATCATTCTTTAACTCTAAACTTTGAAGAAGTTATGGATATTAAATGGATTACCCCTGAGGACTTAAACGTTGAAATCAAGAATACTCCAGAAATATTTACTGCATGGTTAAAAATATACATGGAACAACATGCAGATAAAATTTTTAATGAAAATGATTTTAATTAAGCTCATTCATTTTAATTTAATTTATAGTGATCATCTTTAATAAAAACGTATATTTAATGCAATCCTTGTTCTTTTTTAAAATGCAGTCTAAGACGATTTTGACAATTCCAATCAAAAGGCTGAGTAATGATATCCCGATATTCCCGTCCTGAAATGGTAGCTATATGGTCACCAGAAACTAAATTCAGAATATGGTATGAAATTGAGGCACACGCCTGTGATGCTCAAGCTAAGATTGGTGTCATTCCTAAAGCTTCCGCAACAGCAGTATGGAAAGCAAAAGATGTTGAGTTTAATGTTGCTCGTATCGATGAAATCGAAGCCGTTACAAAACATGATGTAATAGCATTTTTAACACACTTATCTGAAATAATTGGTAGTGAAGAAGCACGCTTTGTACATCAAGGCATGACTTCATCAGATGTTTTAGATACTTGTTTCAACGTTCAGTTAGTTCGCGCATCAGATTTATTAATAAAAAGTACAGATAATTTATTAGCCGCATTAAAACGTCGTGCAATAGAGCATAAACATACTATTCGAATTGGGCGTTCACATGGAATACATGCTGAACCTACTACTATGGGTCTTACATTTGCCCGCTTTTATGCAGAAATGGATCGTAACCTTGATCGTTTGAAAACAGCACGCATGGAAATAGCTACTGGAGCTATTTCTGGCGCTGTTGGTACATTTGCAAACATTGATCCGTCAATTGAGGAACATGTATGTAAGAAAATGGGTTTGGAAATTGAACCTATATCAACACAGATCATTCCAAGAGATAGACATGCAGCATTTTTCGCAGCATTAGGTGTTGTAGCTTCAAGCATAGAAAATATTTCAATTGAAATACGCCATATGCAACGTACAGAAGTATTAGAGGCTGAAGAGTTTTTCTCAAAAGGGCAAAAAGGTTCTTCAGCAATGCCACACAAACGAAACCCTGTTCTTACTGAAAACCTTACTGGCCTTTCTCGTTTGGTTCGTATGTGTGTAGTTCCTGCAATGGAAAACGTTGCACTGTGGCATGAAAGAGACATATCACATAGTTCAGTTGAAAGAAACATTGGTCCAGATGCAACTATTACATTAGATTTTGCATTGGCACGCATGACAATGGTCATCGATAAACTAGTTATATATCCAGAAAACATGATCTCTAATATGAATAAGTTTCGTGGATTGGTACACTCACAACGTGTTCTACTTGCATTAACACAAAAGGGTTGTTCGCGTGAGGACAGTTATTCAATGGTTCAACGAAATGCTATGCGTGTTTGGGAAGAAGGAGCCGATTTCATGACTGAATTGAAAAATGATAAAGAAGTTATGGCTGTGATGTCCATAGACGAAATCGAAGACAAATTCGATCTTGAATATCACACAAAACACGTTGATACAATTTTTGCTCGTGTATTTGGCACCACGACCTAAATATAAGTATTAAAAACAGATATTTATTAATTTTTTTATTAGCAAACAATATGCAAGAGTTCTTGTCCCATTGTTTACAATTATTTATATAAGAGAAACAAAGCTAATAGATTCCCATAAGATCGGAGGCCATAAATGGCACGCGGCAAAAAAATCTACGAAGGCAAGGCTAAAACTTTATACGAAGGACCAGAACCTGGCACAATTATTCAATACTTTAAAGATGATGCAACTGCCTTCAATGCCGTCAAAAAGGATACAATTGAGGGTAAGGGGGTATTAAATAATTTATTATGCGAACACATTATGGTTGGTCTTGGCAATATAGGATTACCTACACATTTTATTAGACGTTTAAATATGAGAGAACAACTTGTCCACAAATTAGAAATTGTTCCATTAGAGATTATAGTTAGAAACGTGGCAGCAGGTTCTTTTTCTAAAATGTTTAATATTGAGGAAGGTACAGTTTTACCCCGAACAATAGTTGAATTTTGCTTAAAAGATGATGCATTAGGTGACCCTCTTGTTGCAGAAGAACACATTTTAGCTATGAATTGGGCAACTTCACATGAAATTGATGACATGCGCGAGATCGCACTACGTGTTAATGATTTTTTAGCAGGTCTAATGTATGGAATTGGCATAAAGTTAATTGACTTCAAAATAGAAGTTGGCCGACAATATCAAGATGATATGCAAAGATTAATATTAGCTGACGAAATCAGTCCCGATAGCTGCAGATTATGGGACATGGAAACAAATCAAAAATTAGATAAAGATGTATTTAGACGTGATTTGGGCAGTTTAACAGATGCATATTCAGAAGTAGCGCGTAGGTTAGGAATTTTACCTAAAAATGGTGGGTCTACTGGCCCTAAATTAGTGGAGTAATCAAATGAAAGTACGAGTGCATATAACGTTGAAGCCCGGCGTTTTGGATCCACAAGGTGCGGCAGTGCGCCGCTCTCTGGATTCCCTAGGTTTTGATGGTATTGAAAAAGTACGCCAAGGAAAACTCATTGAATTAGACTTAAAAGAAACTGATGTTCTTAAAGCAACAGCTCAAGTTGAAAAAATGTGTGAGAAACTGCTTGCGAATACAGTCATCGAAAATTATTTGGTGGAAATTTTATAATGCGCGCTGCAGTCATTCAGTTCCCAGGCTCTAACTGTGATCGCGATATGGCTGTCGCGTTAGACAAAGTTTCAGATAATAATAAACAAACCCAAATGATTTGGCATAAAGAAAGTGGCTTACCGCATGGTTTAGACATTATTGCTATTCCTGGAGGATTTTCCTTTGGAGATTATCTAAGATGTGGAGCTATTGCAGCTCGCTCACCAATTATGAATGCAGTTGTGGATTTTGCAAAAAAAGGCGGATATGTGCTTGGAGTATGTAATGGGTTTCAGGTTTTAACCGAAAGTGGATTGCTTCCAGGAGCATTAATGAGAAATTCAGATCTAAAATTTATATGTAAAAACATAAAGTTACGAGTTGAAACAACCTCTAGCTACTTCACATCAGCATATACAAATGGCGAAATAATTAATGTACCAATCGCCCATCATGATGGTAATTACAATGCAGATCAAAAAACATTAGATATCTTAAACAATGATGATCGAATAGCATTTCGCTATATAAATAATCCAAATGGTTCAATGGATGATATTGCAGGTATATTATCAGAAAACCGTCGTGTTCTAGGTATGATGCCCCACCCTGAAAGATTAAACGACCCACTGTTAGGTGGTATAGATGGTAACAGACTTTTTGAAAGTATAACAACTTCATTATTTTCTGCATAATAATTACTGATACTAATTAGAAAGTTTTTATATTCTATAGACCTATGAAGCCAAGCACTTTAAGTTCAAGATATGATTACTAGAATTTCAACTGAATTACCTCGTCGATGGTCAAATCTTGTTGTAAGATTAGGAATACTGCTACTGGTAATTTCAGTGATAACAATTATTTTGTTATCTAACCTTTATCTAACACAAAATTATAGCCAACAAAAACGAACTGAGGCTGAACGTGAACTTTCATTATATTCAGGACGACTAATTTCAGAATTACAACGTGTATCAGTTGTGCCTTTATTACTTTCTCGAGATACAGGGTTAATTTCTGATATAAATTCTAAAGATTATCAACTTACCAGCCAACGTTTAATATCTTTTTCAGATGAAATTCGCGTTAATTCGATAACTCTTTTAGAACGCTATGGTAGAATCGTAGCTTCATCTGATCGTGCTGACTTAGGTAGAAACCTGCGTGGTCAAAATTTCTTTTTTAATGCTATTAGACAAACTGGAACAGTTTTCACAATTTCAGACAATGAAAAAGGTAGGCGTAGTTTTTTCTACTCTAGGAAACTAGAATTTCAAGGTAAGATAATTGGGGTAATTGTTGTCGAGGTAGGCTTAGATAACTTATTTACCACATGGTCTGCTAATGATGCCACAATTATGGTAACCAATTCAGAAGGTATAGTTGTTCTATCCACTGAACAAGGATTTCTGAACCAATCACTTGAAACTGCATTGATATCTCAGCCTACATTGACCGTTTTAGAACGGGCCTTGCGTGCAACTAGTGATTGGAACGGTGCAGAGGTTGATGCATATATTGAAGATCAAGCACTTTACCGGCTAGATACAGCTATACCATTTCAAGGTTGGCGACTTACATATTTGGCTCCCTTCCAATCTGTTCGTGAAAAAGTAAATGGAGTATTGGCATTAGGTATTACTGCACTAGCACTACTATTGGCATTGTGCTTCTATTTTCTCTCACGTCGCGCGACACGTCAGTCATTTTTGTTTAAAGCAGAAAGTGAAGAACTTCGTGCTCTAAACGACCGTCTATCAACAGAGATAACACAACGTGAACGAGCAGAACGTAATTTGGAAGTAGCTGAAGCATCTCTAGAACAATCCTCAAAACTTGCAGCATTAGGCGAGATGTCTGCCGCAGTAAGTCACGAATTAAATCAACCTTTGGCAGCAATGCGTACATACTTAGCAGGAGCAAAGTTGTTACTCAGCCGAAAACGTCCAGATGAAGCATTATCAAGCTTTCAGCGCATCGATGATCTAATTGGTAGGATGGGAACCATTACACAACAATTAAAATCTTATTCCAGAAAAGGAAGTGATGATTTAATTCCAGTTGATTTCAAAAGTTCGGTAAATGCATCAATATCAATGATGGCACCTCAGCTTGGACAACAAGCAGTGGAAATAAGCAAGTCTTTGCCTGATGGACCAGTAATGGTTATGGCAGATCCAGTTCGTTTGGAACAAGTTATTGTAAATCTACTAAGAAATGCCTTAGACGCAATGAAAGGTCAATCAGAACGATATTTACAAATATCTCTAACCGCTGGCGAGATGGCTACATTAACAATTCAAGATAATGGTCCAGGTATTGAAAATTTAGATGAGATGTTTGAGCCATTTTTTACAACAAAAAAACCTGGTGAGGGTGTAGGATTAGGTTTAGCTATTAGTTCTTCAATAGCAAAGGATCTCGATGGGCGGTTATTCGCTCGAAACGTACCGCCTAGAGGTGCTGTCTTTGAATTCCAGCTACCACAGCTAGAACAAAAAGAGAATTAAGTGGTGGAGTAGCCTAAATGGCAGACCAAATAACAATTACAATAGTAGATGACGAACAGGATATGCGAGAAAGTATTTCGCAATGGCTAAGTCTTTCAGGCTATAAGACAAAAACATATTCTAGTGCAGATTTAGCACTGAAAGATATAGATAGTGATTATCCAGGTATAATTATATCAGACATTAAGATGCCAGGAACCGATGGAATATCATTCCTTAAAAAATTACAAAAAATTGATAGTGCACTTCCAGTTATTTTGATCACGGGTCATGGTGATGTCGCAATGGCTGTAGAATCTATGCGAATAGGTGCATATGATTTCTTAGAAAAACCTTTTAACCCTGAAAGAATGGCAGAATTAGCAAAGCGTGCCGTTCATACACGATACCTAACATTAGAAAATCGTGCATTACGGCGTGAATTATCTGATGGGACAGTCTTATTGCGTAAACTAATGGGAACCTCTTCAGTAATGGCACGCTTAAGGGAAGATATACTTGATCTAGCTCAAGCAGATGGTCACGTATTAATCTCTGGAGAAACTGGTACAGGAAAAAGTTTGATAGCACATGCCTTACACGCATGTGGGCCTCGGCAGGGTAAGAAATTTATAACAGTTAACTGTGCAGCATATACAGAAGATGAACTAGCACGCCGTTTGTTTGGCGACGATGGTAACGTGTCTGCATTTATAGATGCCTCATTAGAAGGTACTTTATGCTTAGAAGATGTTGAAAGCATTCCCGCATCTGTACAAGCTCGACTTTTAGCATTAATTACAAAATTTGATCTGGGTAAAGAAGGATCAAAACTTCGAATAATCGCAATTTCTAACGAAACTGGCAACACAGATCAAACACTTGAAGAAACTTTACGTCAAGATTTGTATTATCGGCTTGCAGCAATGCAAATAGCTCCACCTCCACTAAAGGCACGTGGTGAAGATATATTACTTTTATTTAATAGATATCTTGAAAATTTTGCGGACGAATACGGCTGCGAAAAACCAGAAGTTGCAGCAGAAGATGCTGCCCAATTACTACAAGCAAATTGGATGGGAAATATCCGTCAATTAATTAACCTTGCTGAAAGAACTGTATTACAAAGCCGCCGTGGAAATTATTCAATTTCTAAAATGCTACCATCGAATGACACTGATGATGAGCAGGCTAAAGATGATGCCGCATCAAAGCCACTCAAAGAGCATGTGGAAGCTTTTGAAAGAATGTTAATAGATAACACTATGCGCCGCCACAAAGGTTCAATTCAGTCCGTTATGGCCGAACTTTCCCTGCCTAGAAGAACTTTAAATGAAAAGATGGCAAAATACCGTCTTTCAAGATCCAATTATGTTGGCTAATTTTAAATCTTAGAAAGTGCCGTTTCTAAATCACCATATCCGGTATATCGGCGCTCTAAAGGTAAACCCATTCGTTCTGATATTTCTCTAGCTTTAGCGTCTAATTCTGAATCATTTATTTGAGCCTGATAAACTAACTTCGTATAATTCCCAAAATACATATCAAGAAGTTCAGGGTGCTTATCCAAACCCATCGGTTTCCAAACAAATGAATCAAATTGTTTTACTAAAAAATCTGTTAAATAAAATGCCGTAATTTCATTCTCAGATAAATTAGAAAACTTATTATTCCCTTCAAAAAAAGAATAGCAATGTGGTCCTGCAATCATTTTAACATCCAGGTCTTTACACTTATTAGCTAATAATCCGCCCGTTCCACAATCTGCGTATGCGATGAATATTTCATCATAATCATTACTATATTTGAAGACAGCGGCTTCAACCGCAATAGTAATCTTTTCTGGATAAAGATGATATTTTGCTGGTAAGCAAGTCAGTGCTATATGCTTCCAATCATTTAATTCTATTAAAGCTAAAATTTCACGCGCAAGGGCTCCACAGGCTATTATTAAAACACGCTTATAATCGCAGTGAGGCAACACCATCCCAAACTCGGTTATGTAATCATCCGAATTCATATAGTGTGAACGGTTTAAATAAACAATAATACATGACTTTTATGCTACCATTTGATTATGCTTTTTAGCCATAAATTCTTTTGCAGTTTCAACAGCAACAGCTGCATCACGACAATAAGCATCAGCACCAATAGCTTTACTAAATTCCTCATTTAAGGGAGCTCCACCTACCATAACAACATAATCATCACGCATACCTTTTTCAACCATGGTATCGATAACAACTTTCATATAAGGCATCGTTGTAGTTAATAAGGCAGACATTCCAAGAATATCATATTCGCCACTCTCAAGCTCTTGTAAGTAATTTTCTACAGGGTTGTTGATGCCCAGGTCTTTAACCTCAAAGCCAGCACCTTCCATCATCATTGTTACTAGGTTTTTGCCAATATCATGAATGTCACCTTTAACAGTCCCTATCAACATATTTCCTAACCGTGGAGCGCCTGTCTCAGCCAACAAAGGTTTTAGAATAAACATTCCCCCCTTCATCGCATTTGCTGCAAGTAAAACTTCTGGCACAAATAATATTCCATCACGAAAATCAATGCCTACTATCCGCATGCCCTCAACTAAAGCTTTAGTTAGGATATCATATGGCATCCATCCACGGCCCAATAGAATATTAACACTCTCAGCAATTTCTTCTTTCATTCCATCATATAGATCGTCATGCATCTGCAGTGTAAGCTCTTCATCACTTAAATCGGCTAAGATGATATCTTGTTCGTCTGACATGGGGTACACTTCCATATGATGGTTAAATCTTCTTTACTTATATTTGATAATATTCTCTTTATTAGTCTCTACGATTTGCGACAAAACTAGCTCTCACACCGACGAAAGAGACCAAAACTGTGCCTATTTACGTTTACCTCGGCGAACCCGCTCTGGTCTTGCTTCATCACCAGTTCCGTCTGATTTTGACGAAAACTCACCTAAGGCCAGTGAAATCTGCTTTAAGGTTGGTTTTTCGCCACATGGGTTCCCATCTAAAGCTTTGCGCATTGCCTTTAAATGTGCTGGCATAGTGCCACAACATCCACCAATTATAGATGCTCCACAGGCACGTGCTAATAGTGCATAAGTAGCCATAACTTCTGGAGTGCCATCATAATGTATATGACCATCAACATATTTAGGTATTCCTGCATTGCCTTTCGCAACAATTGGCCTATCTGAATTTTCAGAAAAACCAAGGACAGTTCGCAACAAATCCGAAGCGCCAACTCCACAATTTGCTCCAAATGCTAATGGCCCATATGCCATATCCTTCACCATATTAACCATATCTTTACTAGTTGTACCCATCATAGTTCGCCCAGCAGTATCAAAGCTCATAGTTCCAACCCAAGGTGCACCAACTTTGGAAATCCCTTCTGCGGCCGCATTATATTCTTCTGGGCTAGATATAGTTTCAACCCATAATACATCTGCTCCACCATCTATTAATCCTTGTGCAGTTACTTGGAACATAGAAACAGCATCTCTGTGACTAAGCCAGCCAGCATCTCCCATAATCTCTCCAGTAGGACCTATAGAGCCTGCAACTAAAACCTGACGCTTTGACTTATCAGCAACTTCTCTGCCTAAAGTGGCTGCAGCTTTAGATAGTTCATAAGCCCTTGACGCTGAATTATGGAGTTTTAGGCGTGAAGAATTACTCCCAAATGAATTAGTTAGAAATAGATCGCTTCCAGCATCTACAGAACCTTGATAAATAGCTCGGATTTTTTCAGGTTCATCAATATTCCAAAATTCAGGAGGATCACCAGCTTGGAGGCCTAAATTAAACAAACTTGTACCGGTAGCACCATCTGCTAGGACAAAGCCCTTTTCAGCAATCATTTGTGATAATTTATCATTCATTGATTTTTCCTCTCATTCACAATACTCGTTTGATGCAATAACAGCAATTCAAGTGATTGGAAAAATCTGCATAATGATTATGAAGCTGCGGAAAGGTAGGACTCGATACGTTGTATCATTGAATTTAAGCCGTTTGATCTTTGTGCAGATAAATTAGCACCTAAACCTAATGTATTAAATACTTCTAAAGCTTTGATTTCTTGTGCTTGTTTTATAGTATTACCGTTATAAAGAATTGAAAGAATAGCAACTAAACCACTCACTATAATTGCATCGGAAGCACCATCAAAATAAAACTTTTCCTGTTTTATATAAGGTAGCAACCAAACTTGTGATGCACAGCCGTCAACTTTGACTGAGTCTGTTCGAAGCCCCTCCTCCAATGCTTTATATTCGCGACCTAATTCTATTACATAACGGTACTTATCTTCCCAATCATCAAGAAATTCAAATGTTTCAGAAACTTCAGAAAAAGTTGTAGACATGACTTACCTTTAATATTGTTATAATTATCTATTAAAAATAATTAAGATTAAATAGGAACAACAATTACATTTTTTCCATTGGCAGATAACGCTACTTTACCGGCTCTTAGACGTTTGGCATCTTTACCAAAAACATCATTACGCCAACCATTGAAAGTCTTCAAATCATCTTCACCGCTTGCAATTCGATCTAACTCTGAACTTGTAGCAATTAGTTTTGGGGCAACACCAAACTGTTCTGCTTTAGCTTTTAATAAAACACGTAACAGCTCAGATAAACCTTCTTTTCCTTGAGGTTTTTCGTGTATGGAAACTTGGCGCTCTACATCATTTGGATTGTATTCACTAGCACGTTTAATTGCTCCAAGTATTCCATCAGCTATTTGGCCTTTACGAGCCTCACGCAATAATAGTCGAGATTTACTTAAATCTTCTACATTTTGAGGACGTGTTGCAGCAAGCTCCATCATGCAGTCATCTTTATATACACGATTTCGAGGAATATTTTTATTTTGAGCATAGTTTTCTCTGAACTCTGCTAATTCAGATACTGCCGCCAACATTTTCCAAGAACTAGAGCGAGTTTTTACTCTGCGCCAGGCCTGCTTTGGATCAACTACATAAGTTTCTGGATCCATAAGAATTGCCAACTCTTCCTCAACCCATGCTTGACGTCCAGTTTTCTCAATCTTTTTTGCCAAAAATTCATAAATTTGACGTAAATATGTAACATCGCCAATTGCATATTCCATTTGTTTAGAACTTAAGGGGCGCGCAGACCAATCCGTAAAGCGTGATGATTTATCTAAGCCTTCATTACAAATGGCACGAACTAACTTTTCATATCCAACTTGTTCACCAAACCCACATACCATAGCTGCTACTTGAGTATCAAAAAATGGTTTAGGCAAAATTTGTTCGTCTACAAAGAAAATCTCAAGGTCTTGGCGCGCGGCATGGAATACTTTCACTACATCAGGGTTCTGAAATAAATCATATAAAGGGCTTAGAGATAAATCTTTAGATAAAGGGTCAATTAAAGCTGCTGAATCCTCAGCAATTCCTGGGTACGCCATTTGAATTAAACATAGTTTTGAATAGTAAGTGCGTTCTCGCAAAAACTCCGTGTCCAAAGTTACATAATTAAAAGATGCACATTTTTTACAAAAATCGCTTAGTTCTTGTGTTGTTTTAATAATTATCATGGTTAAGCTAGTATGCTCAAAAACGTGAGTATACAAGGCAAAGGCGTAAAATACTATTTAATGAACACCCTAAATTTAGAATTAATATTCGATCAGTTATATTTATTCATAATCCATGGAATTAGTTATTGTAGTTTAATTATAAATTATAATTATAGGTTATTATTATAATTTAAACGATATTGATCATTAACGCCTCTCTTGATAACTTATATTAATGAAACATAGCCTTCCCCTTGCACCACAATTCTATGTAACAGCACCACAACCCTGTCCATATCTATCGAATCGTATTGAACGGAAATTGTTCACTGGTTTAAATAATTTAAATGGAAAAGCTTTAAACAATACTCTGTCTAATGAAGGTTTTCGTAGATCACAAAATGTATTATACCGGCCAGCCTGCATCGGGTGCTCATCTTGTATTTCTGCGCGCGTTAGAGTTGATGATTTCATACCAACAAAATCACAAAAACGTACTTTACGTCGAAATAATGAACTTATTCGCGGTTCTCATACAGCATTAGCAACTGATGAACAGTTTGATTTATTTACTCAATATTTAAAAAACCGCCATGCAGATGGTGGCATGACTGAAATGAGTATAATAGAGTTCTCTGCTATGATTGAAGAAACTCCTGTAGATACACGCATAATTGAATATTATGTCATAGAAAAAAATGGTCGTCGTAAATTAAAGTCAGCTAGCTTAACAGATGTCTTAGAAAATGGGTTATCGATGGTTTATTCGTTTTTTGATCCATTATTAGCAATGCATAGTCCTGGAAAATTCATGATTTTAGACCACATCAACATTGCCCAAGAAATGAGTTTGGACTATCTCTACTTAGGTTACTGGGTTCCAGGAAGTCCCAAAATGAATTATAAATCGCAATATTCAGCACTAGAGTTATTTCTAGATGGAAAATGGTGCCCTATCGATGATATTTCTTCAGTCCGGATAGACAAAGGTGTAAGCGTTAACAAACCTATATTAGAACAAGTTTCAGAGTTACCACTCCCCTATAAATATTAAAAATTGAGTAATTTAAAACTAAAAATTATATCAATATTATATTAATATTACGTTTTTTTGTAAAATTTGTAATTTTATTTCAATAAAATCATAAAAACAACTTTTATACTTGACCTTGAAGCTCAGATTCATAATGTAATTATTATGAAATTTAGTTATAAAAATATAATGATCTGTAAGATCAAATGCAAATACTGTCAGGTAAATATTTAACATAAATATTATGCGCCCCATTTGGGGTTTTTTTATGCCCAATACGGAGTGAATGAGACAATGAGTAAAACTATGACCGGCGCACAAATGGTAATACAAGCGCTGAAGGATCAAGGTGTAGATACAGTATTTGGTTATCCAGGTGGAGCGGTACTGCCTATTTACGATGAAATACACCAGCAAAGTGATATTAATCATATTCTTGTTAGACACGAACAAGGCGCAACACACGCCGCAGAAGGATATGCGCGTTCAACAGGTAAACCAGGCGTTGTTTTGGTAACATCGGGACCAGGCGCAACAAATGCCGTGACTGGAATGACTGATGCCTTGATGGATTCAATTCCTATGATAGTTTTAACAGGTCAAGTTCCAACATTCATGATTGGCTCTGATGCTTTCCAAGAAGCAGATACAGTTGGGATCACACGCCCCTGTACCAAACATAACTGGTTAGTAAGAGAAACTAACAAACTGTCTGAAACTATACATCAAGCATTTCATATTGCCACATCTGGCAGACCTGGACCTGTTTTAATAGACATTCCAAAAGATGTTCAGTTTGCAACAGGAATTTATACTCCAAAAGAAGAAGCCCGTGTCAAACATTATCAACCTCAAGTTAAAGGTGACTTATCTGCAATTACAGAATTAGTTGAACTTATGGAAAAAGCAGAGCGTCCTGTATTTTATACCGGTGGTGGAGTTATTAATTCTGGCATAAAAGCAAGTAAGTTACTTCGTGATTTAACCAAGGCCACAGATTTCCCTGTCACATCTACGCTCATGGGGCTAGGATGTTATCCTGCATCTGGAAAAAACTGGTTAGGCATGCTTGGAATGCACGGTACATATGAAGCAAACCTGGCAATGCATGGTTGTGACCTTTTAATTAATATAGGTGCGCGATTTGATGATCGCATAACTGGTGTATTAGAAAAATTTAGCCCAAATTCAAAAAAAGCACATATAGACATTGATGCATCCTCCATAAATAAAGTTATCCATGTTGATGTACCAATCTTAGGTGACATAGCTCATGTTTTGGAAGATTTATTAAAGGTTTGGAAATCACGGGGCAGCAAAACTAATTCAGCAGCAATAAAAACGTGGTGGGTTCAGTTAGATGAATGGCGAGCGCGTAAATGCTTATCTTATAAAAACTCTGATACTATAATTAAGCCACAATATGCTTTAGAAAGGTTAGAAGCTTTAACAAAGGATCATCCTAATCGATTTATTACCACTGAAGTTGGGCAACATCAAATGTGGGCAGCTCAGTACCTAGGTTTCGAAGATCCCAACCGCTGGATGACATCAGGTGGTTTGGGTACAATGGGTTATGGCGTTCCTGCATCAGTTGGAGTGCAGGTAGCACACCCAGATGGATTGGTTATCAATGTAGCAGGTGATGCTTCCTGGCTAATGAATATGCAGGAAATGGGCACATGTACGCAATACAACTTACCAGCAAAACAATTTATATTAAATAATGAACGCTTGGGTATGGTGCGCCAATGGCAACAATTACTCCACGGTGAACGATATTCTTGCTCGTGGTCAGACAGTCTACCAGATTTTGTAAAATTAGCTGAAGCCTTTGGAGCAAAGGGGATCCAATGCTCTGATCCTCAAAATCTAGATGACGCAATTATGGAAATGTTGAACTACAATGGTCCAGTCATTTTTGACTGTTTAGTTGAAAAACATGAAAATTGTTTTCCAATGATACCATCTGGCAAAGCGCACAATGAGATGTTGATGGGAGATGCTTCAGTTGAAGGTGCCATTGATGCAAAAGGTGCCGTAATGGTTTAAATAATTAAATATTAAAACTATTTAATAACAGTGACTTAAGCTATTAATAGTATTTTATGCTGTTTGAAAGGAAGTATTATGAATTCATTAAATTTAGAAAAAGGTTCTTCAAAAAAAAGCGCCTATAACTTGAGAAACACAACTGGTGATACAATAGAAACACATACACTAGCTGTTCTTGTAGACAATGAAGCCGGTGTTCTTGCCCGTGTGATAGGACTTTTTTCAGGGCGTGGATATAATATTGAAAGTTTAACCGTTGCAGAGACTAATCATGTAGACAACCTTTCCCGAATTACAATAGTTACAACGGGAACACCTTCAGTAATAGTACAAATTAAAGCCCAATTAGCAAGGATGGTTGCCGTACATGATGTTCACGACTTAACTGTTGAAGGACCTTCCATAGAACGCGAATTAGCTATGATAAAGGTTGTCTCAAAGGGCGATAATCGTGTAGAAGCGTTGCGGACTTCCGAGATTTTTCGCGCATCCGTAGTTGATACTACTCTAGAAAGCTTTGTCTTTGAGATAACAGGCACGCCAGAAAAAATTGATGCGTTTGTTGAGCTCATGACACCTCTTGGGCTTGTCGACGTTGCTCGAACTGGTATTGCGGCTATTTCACGCGGACTTTAAAATCAAAATAACTATAATTTTAGATTAGAATATTTTTTGAAATTTATTTTGCATTTGTCCATATAGAAGCAAGTGCAACCGATGACATCCGTGCAGCTGAACTATCAGCACGACTTGTCAAAAGAATTGGAACCTTACCCCCAACAACTAAACCACCTGAACAAGCACCTGTCATGTAAACCATAGATTTAAACAAAGTATTCCCAGATACAATCTCTGGAACTATTATTCCATCAGCAAAGCCAGCAACAGGATCGCCTTCTAAGCCTTTGATTTTTTTTGATTTTTCAGAAATTATCAAATCTAAAGCTAGTGGCCCTGAGAAATCCGCATCAGTTATTTCAGATCGTGCCCAATTGGCTAACTCGGCACCTTCTAACGAACTTAATACTGAAGGAATAACAACTTCTGTTGCACTTAAAAAAGCAATCTTTGGTCGCAAAACACCTAGTGCTTTTAATAGCTTAACAACAGATCGCGTTGCATCTTTTCGTGTTTCAATATCAGGTGTAACATTTACGGCAGCATCTGATATAACAATAGGGCTCCCACCATCTGGGTGGCTCATTGCAAACAAATGCACGAATTTAGCCCCTATTCTTAATCCTGCATCTCGATTAAGTGCCGCCCGCATAAATACGTCAGTATGCAATTGTCCCTTCATCAAAACATCAGCGTCACCACTCCCACAAAGCTCTGCAGCTGTTTTGCCAGCATCAGCTTCACCAATAGTATCAATAACTTCAAATCCAGATATATCCCAAGATAACTTAGAGGCTTCTGAATATATAGCATCAGATTCACCAATAAAGGTTGGTATCATAATACCGGCTTGAGTAGCTTCATAAGCAGCTTGCATTGGTAATGGAGCCCCTGCCCTTGCTATGGCTACTCTAGGAACATTTCCTGTTCGGGCACGTTCCAAAAAATCAGCGGGACAGATTGGATCTGCCCCACTGATAAATTTATTTTGTTTCATCACAAATTAGGCTCCTGTTTGAGGAACCATATCACTTTTAGAAATACCAGCAACTGAAACAGGTGCTTTCATCGCATCACGACGGAAGGGTTCACCCAATTCTTTATTTAGTATTATCTCAATAAATGTAGTTTTACCTTCATTCATTTGTGCCTTGATAGCTGTATCTAATTTATCAGTTAAATCATCCATTGAACTTGCTTGAACACCAATCAAACCACATGCGTTTGCAATGCCTGCATAAGAAACGTCTTCATCAAGTTCAGTACCAACAAAATTGTCATCGAACCACAATGTAGTATTTCGCTTCTCTGCACCCCATTGATAGTTTCTGAAAATAACCATTGTGATTGCTGGCCATTCACCACGACCAACAGCAGTCATTTCGTTCATTGAAATACCAAATGCACCATCGCCAGCAAAGCCAATAACTGGCACCTGAGGTTGTGCAATTTTTGCGCCTGCAATTGCTGGAAACCCATAACCACATGGGCCAAATAAGCCAGGCGCTAAATACTTACGACCTTCCTCAAATGATGGATAAGCATTACCAATTGCACAGTTATTTCCAATATCAGACGAAATAATTGCATTATTTGGCATTACAGCTTGAATTGCGCGCCAAGCCATACGAGGTGACATGAGATCAGGCTTATCTGAACGTGCACGTTCGTTCCAAGTTGTTCCTGGATCATCATCTTCATGATCCATGGATGTTAACTCCTGCGCCCATGCAGATTTTGTTTTTGCTATTATTGCTTTACGATCTGAGCGGCCAGCTTCACCAGCGTGATCCGATAAGTTTGACAATAGCTGCTCAGCAACCTTCTTAGCGTCACCAACGATGCCAACGGTTACTTCTTTAGTCAAACCTATACGGTCAGCATTAATATCAACCTGAATAATTTTTGCGTCTTTGGGCCAGTAATCAATACCGTATCCTGGTAAAGTTGAAAATGGATTCAAGCGAGTACCAAGAGCCAAAACAACATCAGCTTTTGAAATTAGCTCCATTCCAGCTTTTGAACCATTATATCCAAGAGGACCCACAAACAAAGGATGGCTTCCAGGAAATGCATCATTGTGTTGGTAACCACAACATACTGGTGCATCAAGACGTTCGGCTAACGCAGCAGATGCTGCAATACCACTAGACAAAACCACACCTGCACCATTTAGGATTACAGGGAACTTTGCATTAGATAATAGTTCAGCAGCATGTACTAACGCATCGGTACCACCAGAAGGACGTTCGAACTCTACTACTTTTGGTAGCTCTATATCAATTATTTGTGTCCAAAAATCACGCGGAACATTAATTTGTGCAGGACCCGAAGCGCGCTTAGCTTGCAAAATCACACGGTTTAATGTTTCAGCTATGCGTGATGGATCACGAACTTCTTCTTGATATGCTACACAATCTGCAAATAAGTTCATTTGTTCCATTTCCTGGAACCCACCCTGGCCTATTGTTTTGTTTGCAGCTTGCGGGGTCACCAACAACAACGGTGTGTGGTTCCAATAAGCAGTTTTAACAGGCGTTACAAAATTAGTAATTCCAGGACCATTTTGTGCAATCATCATAGACATCTTGCCAGATGCGCGGGTATAACCATCAGCCATCATACCAGCATTACATTCATGTGCTGCATCCCAAAAGTTTATGCCAGCGGCAGGGAACAGATCAGAGATCGGCATCATAGCAGATCCAATTATTCCAAATGCATGTTCAATGCCATGCATTTGTAATACTTTCACAAATGCTTCTTCAGTTGTCATTCTCATGGTTGATTTCCTTTAAAGGGCAGCAAAATAGCTGAAGTTGTAAATCTAATTTGCTTATACAATTTCAAATAAGAAATTTGCAAACACTTTCACCCAGATTTAGAGACTTTTACGACAGAGTCGCAAAACCACTTTTAAATTTACTAATACTAAAAGCTAAATCTATGCTTACTTGCAATCCAATTCAAATAATTTAAAAAATAATAATTATATATAACAGTAACTTAAATAATAAATTTATGTTTAAAAATATCTAATAACATCAAAAAACTATATTATTTTTTACGTATTTTATTTAATTTTTTTAATAAATTCTGAGTTGCAACATGAAGGTTTTGAATAGAAGCATCACCCTCAAGTACCTTACCAATATCTACAGCAGCAACTTTGCCTAGCTCCACTCCCCATTGGTCAAAAGAATTAACATTCCAAATAGCACCTTGTACAAATACCTTATGTTCATAGAGAGCAATTAATCTACCTAATACAAATGGGGTCATCGATTCATAAATAATTGATGTACTCGGCTTATTGCCTTCAAAACTGCGGTGTGGCGCAAGATTAGTTGCTTTTTCAAGATCAAAGCCCTGATCTAACATTTCATTTAAAGCTATTCCTTTAGTCTTTCCAAAAGCCAACGCCTCAGATTGAGCCAAAAAATTTGCTATTAATTTCTCATGATGTCCAATTAAACCATGGGTAACATTTGCTGCAATCATAAAGTCAACGGGCACAACATCCGTACCTTGATGGAGTAATTGAAAAAATGAATGTTGTGCATTTGTGCCGGCTTCACCCCATATAATAGGGGCTGTCTCGTACTTAACCTTTTCACCAGAAACTGTAGTAGATTTTCCATTACTTTCCATGTCCATTTGTTGAATATATGCAGGAAAGCGATCCATACGTTGATCATATGGCATAATAGCCATTGTTGGTGCTTTCATAACATTTCTACGCCAAATTCCAACTAATGCCATTAATATTGGTAGGTTTTGCTCTAATGGGGCAGATCTAAAATGCTGATCCATGTCTCTAAATCCGTTTAATAATTCACGAAATCTAGCTTCACCAATTGCTAATGCAATAGGTAACCCAATAGCAGAACACATAGAATAACGTCCACCGACCCAATCCCAAAAACCAAATACATAATTCTTTTTTATTCCAAATACGCTAGTGGCGGTTACATTAGTAGATAAAGCAACCATATTTGCTCCAACTTCATCATCTGATAATTCAGATAATAACCATTTTTTTGCAGTTTTGGCATTGGTCATAGTCTCAATTGTGGTAAAAGTTTTTGAAGCAATCAAAATTAATGTTGATGCAGGGTTTAAATTAGCAAAAGTATCCTGAAAGTCATTCCCATCTATATTTGAAAGAAAATGTAAATTTGGACCATTATTGCTATAAGATTTTAACGCTTTTATTGACATAACAGGTCCAAGATCAGATCCTCCAATGCCAATATTAACCACATCAGTAAATACTTCCCCACGGGCATTTCTAATTTCACCGTTCCGTATTAAATCTGCAAATGTTAAAAATCTTTGTAAGGTTTCATCAACCAATTCAAATGAATTTATTCCATCAACCATATATCCATCATCAGTTTCAGCACGTAAAGCAATATGCATCACAGCACGATCTTCAGTATTGTTAATATGTTTACCAGAAAACATTGCATTACGCTTTGCCTCAACATTGCAAGACACCGCTAAATCTAACAGGTTTTTCCACGCAATTGAATCAATGCGTTCTTTCGAAAAATCAATAGTAAGATCATCTTTAGTAAATGAAAATTCATCAAACCTATTTGGATTGTTCACATATAAATCTTGAAGATGTGTATTATTTAATCTTTCCCAATCTTCATAAAGCTTTTTCCAAACATCATCATTCATTGCATTCATGATAATATCCGAACTGAATCACTTGCTAATTGTTGTATTTGATCCCAATCTCTATTTTTTATTGCACCTTTGGGAGCAACCCATGAGCCCCCAACACATTCAACATTTGATGAATCCAAGTAGTCTTTAGCATTTTCTAAAGATACTCCACCAGTTGGGCAAAATGTAATTTGAGGTAATGGAGATGATAAAGACTTCAAAAAAGCAGCTCCTCCAGCGGCTTGGGCTGGGAAAAACTTTTGAACACTGTAACCTCGTTCGAGTAGTTTCATGGCTTCACTTGCAGAAGTCGCTCCAGCTAATAACGGTAACCCTGCCTCTTCACATGCGGCTATTAATTTATCAGTTGCTCCTGGTGACACTCCAAAAGTTGCACCAGCATTAACTGCATTTTTCACATCTTGACATGTAATAAGAGTACCAGCCCCAACGATTCCACCTTTAATTTTTGACATTTCTGAAATTACATCTAATGCACAATCAGTACGCAAAGTAACTTCTAACACAGGCAATCCACCTGCTACTAACGCTTCACCCAAGTTTTTTGCAGTAGATAAATCTTCTATGATTAGTACTGGGATGACAGGCGCCATCACACATAATTCAAGATTTCTTCTACTAGCTTCTAATCCGGAAATCTTAGTCATTGATTAAACCTCTTTAAAAGTCAAAAACAGAGGCACCAGTTTTTGCTGGGCCTGAATTTTTACGGAATATTTCAAATAATTCTCTACCAACTCCATATGAATTGGAAGTTAAATCTGGATGTTCTAATAATCGAGTGAAAACTTCTTTATTTTCCACACTTAAAATACCTAAATTAGAATTTACAGTAACTACATCACCATCACATAAATAAGCAATAGGTCCACCATCTAAAGCCTCAGGGGACATATGAATAGCAGCAGGTACTTTTCCTGAGGCACCAGACATGCGCCCATCAGTTATTAATGCAACTTTCAAACCACGATTTTGTAAAACAGCCAAACAAGGTGTCAAGTTGTGGAGTTCAGGCATTCCATTTGCACGAGGCCCTTGATAACGAACCGCAATTATAACATCTGAAGTAAACTCTCCCAGCCTAAAAGCATTGAGGACTGATTGCTGGTCATTAAACACCCTAACAGGAGCCGTTATGTTGCGACGCTCTTCAGCAACAGCTGAAACTTTCATTACCGCGCTACCCAAATTGCCATCAAGATTTGCTAAACCACCACTTTTTTGGAATGGTTTACTGACAGTCGAAATGATTTTCGAATTTAAGGAACTTGTCACTCCAGAATACCAATTCAACTTTCCATTAATTAATTTTGGATCTTTAGTATAATTTTCTAGTCCAATACCAACAATCGTTTGAGTATCGTCATGCAAGAGGTTTGCACTTAATAATTCTGAAATTACTAAGCCTAGTCCCCCAGAAGCATGGAAATGATTAACATCAGCTAAACCGTTTGGATAAACTCGCGCTAACAATGGTACTATTTGAGAAATTTCAGCAAAGTCAGACCATTGTAAAAAAATACCTGATGCACGTGCCATTGCAACTAAATGAATTAATAAATTAGTTGATCCACCTGTCGCCATTAATCCAATAATTCCATTAACGTATGCCCGTTCATCTAAAATATGGGAAACTGGGGTATAATTAGATCCAAGATCAGAAATAGCTAATGCATGACACGCTCCAAATTCAGTTAGAGCGTCTCTTAAAGGAGTGTTTGGATTTACAAAACTGGAACCAGGTAAATGTAATCCCATAAATTCCATAAGCATTTGATTGGTATTAGCAGTACCATAAAAGGTACAAGTTCCTGGCCCGTGATAACTTGCCATTTCAGAAGCCATTAGATCTGATCTATCAGCTTTCCCTTCAGAAAAATCCTGACGAATCTTGGCTTTTTCATCATTACTTTGGCCAGTTGACATCGGACCTGCAGGCAGAAATATAGCTGGTAAATGCCCAAAAGTTGCTGCCGCTATAACCATACCTGGAACAATTTTATCACAAACCCCTAGATAAACACTACTATCAAACACGTTATGTGATAGTCCTATAGCTGCAGACATAGCAATCGCATCACGGCTAAACAGAGATAGCTCCATCCCTGTTTGTCCTTGAGTTACGCCATCACACATAGCAGGTACACCAGCAGCTACTTGGGCTGTGCCACCCGCAATTCGTGCAGCTTTTTTTATTAAATCAGGATAACTTTGGAAAGGTTGGTGTGCAGATAGCATGTCGTTATATGCTGTAATAATACCAATATTCCCACCAACACCTTCAATTAGTCGTTCTTGGTCATCCAGAACAGGGGCATATGCATGTGCCTGATTTCCACATGTTAAGTGCGCGCGCCTAGGACCATCTTTGCGAGCCTCGTTCATTCTATCTAAATAGGATGAACGTTTTTTTTCTGAGCGTTTTTGTATTTTTTCAGTGACGTTTTGTATAACTAGATTAATTGCCATTTAGTATCCTGCTATAAAATATTATTTATTTAACAAATTGAAATATTAAAAATTAAAGTCTTTAAAAAAGAAAAACATATTTTCTAATTATGTTATATTTTTTCCCAGGACCGACCATCACGCGACATCATTTTTGTGGCCTCTAACGGCCCAGGCCCGCCTGAAGCATACTCTAGAGGCGCTTCTTTTGATTCATCCCAAGCTGCAATAATGTCATCAACCCAAGCCCACGCCGCTTCTAATTCATCACCTCGCATGAAGAGAGTTTGGTCTCCCCTGCATGTATCCATAATCAAACGCTCATAGGCATCAATAGATTCTATTTGTCCTGTTAACTGTGCAAAGGTCATATCAAGCGGAGCATTTATTAAACGCATTCCACCTGGCCCAGGTTCTTTGACCCCTATATGTAGCGTCATACCTTCCTCAGGTTGAAGGCGAATAACTAATTTATTTTGATAATTCTTACCTAAATCTGGAAATATTGTGTGAGGCAAAGGTTTAAACTCAACTACAATTTCTGAAACTTTTCTCGATAAAGCTTTGCCAGTACGTAAATAAAATGGAACACCAGCCCACCGCCAGTTTGATACATGAGCTTTAATTGCAACAAAGCTATCAGTGTTTGATTCAGGATTATTAACGTGATCGCGGAAAGATCCATTTGCCCCTTGATACTGACCACGTACAGTGTCCCTTATATTAACAGGCAATATAGAACGAATAACTTTTAATTTTTCATTGCGTATATCATCTGCATCGAAATGTGCAGGTGGCTCCATCGCTATTAGACAGAGTAATTGCATTAAGTGGTTTTGTACCATGTCTCGCATGGCACCTACTTCGTCATAATATTCACCACGACCATTGACATCACCAGTTTCAGCAACAGTAATCTGTACATGGTCTACGTAATTATTATTCCATAATGGCTCTAATAATACATTAGCAAATCTTAAAGCCATAAGATTTTGAACAGTTTCTTTTCCAAGATAATGATCAATTCTAAATATTTGTTTTTCTTTAAATACAGAACAAAGTGTTTTATTTAGCATCGTGGCAGATGCTAAATCTGTTCCTAATGGCTTTTCCACAACAACACGCGTTTGTGGTGTAATTAATTCAAAGCTGTTTAGCCTTTCTGTGCAAGGCTCAATTAAAGCAGGACTAATTGATAAATAAAACGTACGGATTTCTTGTGAACTTTTCATAAAAAATTCAGCTAATACATCCCAACCTTTATCTGAACCCAGATCCATACTTATAAAATTTAGCATTTTACAGAATCCATTTATTTGGTTTTCTGTAAATATTACATTTGGAGCAAATGTAGATATTGAATTACGAACAAAAATTTTAAAATTACTTTGTGATAGATCCCTACGAGATACCCCGATAATTCGAGACGTTGTTGGAACTTGTCCCGCAATAAAACGTCTAAAAAGCGCAGGTATTATTTTACGCTTAGACAGATCACCTGTTGCACCAAATATAACCAAGTCAAATGACTTAACTGGAATAGTTTTTGATACCATAAGTGTAGTTCCTTTATAAAGCTGCCATTGAGCGAGCAGTGTCAATCATGCGGTTAGAGAATCCCCATTCATTATCATACCACGAAACTATGCGAACTAATCCACCTTTAGTCACAGAAGTTTGAGGTTGAGCATAGTTACTTGAAGTTGTCGTGTGATTGTAATCAATTGACACTTTAGGCTCAGTTTCAAAACTTAAGACATCTTTCATTCGACCTTCAGACGCATTCTTTAATGCTTTGTCAATTTCGTCAATTGTAACTGGTTTTTCTGGAATATATGCCAAATCAACCATTGACACATTAGGTGTCGGCACACGAATTGCACTACCTTCTAGTTTTCCAGTAAGTTCTGGTAAAACCAGTGAAATAGCACTTGCAGCGCCTGTTGAAGTTGGGATCATTGAAAGTGCGCCTGCTCGAGCACGGTATAAATCTTTGTGATCTGAATCATGTAAAGCCTGATCACCAGTATATGCATGAATTGTTGTCATATAACCAGTTTTTATGCCGGCTAAATCATTTAAAACTTTAGCGATTGGGGCTAAACAATTTGTTGTACACGATCCATTAGAAACAATAATATCTGACGCAACCAAGGTATCATCATTAACACCAAAAACTATTGTCTTGTCGACGTCTGCTCCTGGTGCAGAGATCAAAACCTTATCCACACCTGCAGCAAGTAATTTTGCTGCATCAGCACGTTTAGTGAAAAACCCAGTGCACTCCATTGCTATTTGTATATCTGACCAAGGTAGCTTTTCTGGCTCTCTGATCGCTGTAACTCGAATGAATTGTTCATTAACCGTAATTCCACCATCTACTACTTCAACAGTACCATTAAACCTGCCATGAATAGAATCGTAGCGTAATAAATGCACAATAGTATTTATGTCTGTTAAGTCATTAATAGCTATTACTTTAACATCATCATAATTGTATTCAAAAATTGATCTTAGCATTGAACGTCCAATTCGACCAAAGCCATTTATCGCAATTTTTAAAGTCATGATGTTTCCTCAGTATGATAATTACCGTTAGCGCTAACGAAAATATGTATATAAGTCAACGTTTTTCACCAATGCTTTTCTGGCGTGACTTCTGTTCTCTATCGTTTTAAAAGTGACTCATGAAACCTAACCTTACCTTAAAAGATGTCGCTGCTGCAGCTGGTGTTAGTGAAATGACTGCCTCTCGTGCATTACGTAATGCTACTGATGTATCGCCGCTTACCAGAAAAAAAGTTATGACCACAGCTACTGAACTTGGGTACGTACCAAATCGCATTGCGGGAAGCCTAGCATCCCAAAAAGTGAATTTGGTAGGCGTGGTTATTCCTTCTGTCAAAAGTTATGTATTTTCAGAAGTCTTAGATGGAATATCAGCATCATTAAATCCATCACAATTACGTCCAGTATTTGGTTTAACGGATTATGATTTAGATACAGAAGCTGATGTTATCTGTGAAATGCTAGAGTGGCGGCCAAGTGGTTTAATTATTGCAGGATTAGAACATTCTGAATCAGCAAAACAGATTTTACGAAACACAAATACTCCAGTAGTTGAAATAATGGATACAGATGGTGATGCTATTGATTCATGTGTTGGAATATCACATTATAAAGCAGGGTATGATATGGCGCTAGCTATTTTAGCTAAAGGCCATAAAAAAATTGGCTTTCTAGGTACAAAAATGACATTAGACTTTCGAGCATCTAAACGGTTTAACGGCTTTGTAGATGGCTTGAACACTCAAGGTATCAAACTAATTGATCAAGAAAATTATACTTCAGGATCCACTGTTAAAAAAGGAAGACAATCTACAGAAGCAATGCTTGCAAGAAACCCTCAACTAGATTGCATTTATTGCTCGACAGATGTTATTGCAATGGGAGCGGTAATGCATTGTATAGTCGCAGGCATTTCGATTCCTAAGAGTTTAGCAATTGCAGGCTTTAATAATCTAAGTATGACATCAGGTTTGCCAATAGAGTTGGCAACAACAGACTCTTTACGTTTTGATATCGGAAAAGCAGCTGCAGGTTTAATATTAAAGCGTAATCAACCGGGAATTGTTACAAACCCCGAAAAAATAGAATTAAAAACTCTATTGAATATTGGAACTAGTATCTAAAATTTAGTTTCACTTAAAAACGGTGGGTTAGAACCTTTACGAGATACAGTAATAGCTGCAACTGTAACTGCAAATTCAAGTGACTTTTGTATTTGGCTTATACTTAGTTTATCAATTTTATCTTTTGACAGGCATTCAAGTTGATTTAATTTTGATAAAAACCCAGCATTGAAAGTGTCACCTGCTCCAACAGTATCGATAACGGTTACTTTTGGTACAGATATATCAATCGCTTTAACGCCCCTAACGTAGGCAATGGCTCCATCTTCACCTTTAGTAACAATAACTAATTTAGCGCCCAAATTATGCAGTAAACCAACTTTATTATCGATTGCATCTTCAAAATTAAAAATCCAATTTAGATCTTCATCTGAAACTTTCACAATATCTGAAACTGAAATCATATTTTTTAAACGAGCCCGATAAGAGATCTCATTGGTTATAAAACCTGGCCTTATATTAGGGTCCAGCATAGTTACGCGTTTTTTCGATTCACGAAGAAATAACGTTTCATATGTATCAGCAGCAGGTTCTACACATAGACTAATCCCACCAAAGTAAAGAGCTGAAATATTCTCTGGGATTATTGGAATATCATTAACTTCAATCAATCGGCCTGCTGAATTTTCATCATAAAATGTATATTCAGCATTGCCATTTTTAAGTAAAATAAAAGCTAAAGTTGTCGGTCTATCACTACGAATCAAAAATTCTGTAGATACATTAGAATTTAATAATTCTTTATTTAGCTGTTTTCCTAAAAAATCTGTAGAAATACCAGAAAGTAATGCTACAGGTGTATCAAGGCGCCCTAATGCAATGCATGTATTAAAAATTGCACCACCTGAAAGTGGAGAAAATGCAGCCTTACCATCATAATCCACAACAGGAATCATATCAATCAGAGCTTCGCCACAACACAATATCACTCTATAATTATTCCTTTTGTTAAGCTTACGCTTCGCGTAAGCCCGTTTTAATATCAAAATAATGCGCAAGATTCGCATTAAAATTAAAGTACATCACCCTCAGTGGCAACATGCCAAAGATTTACTTAAATCAGGTGTTATTGGAAAATTAATTCAAGTTGATGGCGTATTTTCCTATAACAACGCACATCAACCTACAAATATCCGTAATGATGCCTCATCAGGCGGGGGTGGATTGCGAGACATTGGCGTCTATACGTTTGGCTCAACACGGTTTTTGACAGATGAAGAACCTGAAGAAATATTGCATTCTACAATTACTTGGGAAAATGGTGTTGATGTCTGGGCAGGTGTTACTGCCAAATTTCCATCATTTAATTTCATGGGTGTTACATCAATGAGGATGCAGGCAAGACAAGAAATGAATTTCCATGGAACAGAAGGAATAATCAAACTTACAACACCTTTTAATCCTCAAGTTTTTAGCCAAGCTGAAGTTCAATTGCATAAAGATAAGGAAACCATACAGGT
>ENA-OSJC01000545-OSJC01000545.1-marine-metagenome-genome-assembly--contig:-NODE-545-length-36299-cov-10.837585_pt1 | contig 36299 bp, 39 predicted proteins | sample MGYA00237885_ERZ534234 | MGnify/ENA primary metagenome ERZ534234 (study PRJEB26413, sample SAMN06343907) | marine metagenome | isolation source: coastal waters | place: Atlantic Ocean: West Antarctic... | reverse complement strand
GTTGATGAAGTTTTTGATTTATTTGTTTCCTTAGATGCCTCAAGTGAACAGTTAGATTTTCCAATTTTATATGCATCAGGAAGAGATGGTTGGTGTGTAAATGAATTAGAAGATGATAGAAAAAATTTATCACCCTTACTAGATTTAGTTCTCAAGCATGTTCCTAAACCTACTGTAGATACTACCAAACCTTTTGCTATGTTAGCCACTCTTCTTGAATCTGACCCTTATATTGGTAGATGTTTAATTGGTAGAGTTGAACAAGGTTCCGCTAAAATTAATGATCCGGTTCAAGCCTTAAGTCTAGATGGAAAAATTATTGAAACAGGAAGACTCACAAAATTATTAAAATTTGAAGGAACAAAAAAAATTGTTGTTGAAGAAGTAAATACTGGAGATATTGTTTGTATCGCCGGTTTAACAAATGCATCTGTTGCAGATACAATCTGCTCTCTAGAAGTAAGCGTTCCAATTCCTTCCACTCCAATTGATCCCCCGACAATGTCAGTAACGATTATGGTAAACGATTCACCTTTTGCTGGTACGGAAGGTAAAAAAGTTACATCAACCGTTATTAGAAATAGACTTTTAGCTGAAGCAGAAACCAATGTTGCTATTACATTTAATGAAAATTCCAATAAAGACGCATTTGAAATTGGCGGTAGGGGTGAACTTCAACTTGGAGTTCTTATTGAAACTATGAGAAGAGAAGGTTTCGAAATTACAGTATCGAGACCTAAAGTACTTTTTCAGGAAGATGAAAATGGAAAGAAAACTGAACCTTTTGAAGAAGTCACAATTGATGTTGATGAAGAATATTCAAGTTCTGTTATAGATGGAATGAATCAAAGAAAATGTGAAATGACTGACATGAGAGCAGCTGGTGCGGGTAAAACTAGGATTATTTTTATTGCACCTTCTAGAGGTCTTATAGGATATCAAAATAAATTTTTAACTGAGACCAGGGGAACTGGAGTGCTTAATAGAGTCTTTCATTCCTATGGTGCCTTTAAAGGAGATATTACAGGTAGAAGGAGTGGTGCTTTAATTTCTACCGGGACTGGTAAAGCGGTAGCTTACGCTATTTGGAAGTTGCAAGAGAGAGGAATTATGTTCGTAGAGCACAATTCTCCTGTTTATATCGGTATGATTGTTGGTGAACATAATCGCGATAATGATCTTGAGATTAACGTTTTAAAAGGAAAACAGTTAACTAATGTTAGAGCATCTGGAACAGATGATGCTGTTACCATATCTCCTCCTAAACTTATGTCTTTAGAAGAAATGATGACATATATTAATCCGGATGAACTGTTAGAGGTAACTCCTTCAAGTTTAAGATTAAGAAAAAAATATTTAGATGCTAATGAGAGAAAAAAGCATCATAAATCATCAGAATAATTTTAATTTTTTAAGTTTGATTTTCTTTTATTAATTTTTCAATAATATCTTTTTCTTCATATCTTTCAAAAGGCATATGAATCCAAGGTGAATCTTTATAGTGATCTACATAATAATCGGGTTGAAAAGTAGAAACTTCTTTATAAAATAAAACTGCAGTTCTCATTGGTTCGTCAAAATAAAAACCATAAAAATGCTCTAACCATTTTTTACTTTTATGTAGCGTCACACCTGAGTCCGCTAAATCATCAACTAAAATTGCTTTAGAACCAATATTTGGAGTTGTTTTAGCTAAATCTCGTGAAAAGGTAATAGACCCTCGTTTATTTTTTACGCCATCCCCCTTATAAGATTCCACTGATAGTATCGCCAAAGGAACATCAAATATTCTAGCTAATACATCACCAACTCTTAATCCACCTTTTGCTATACAAATTATTTGATTAAAATCCCAGCCATCATTGTGAATTTTAATAGCTAGTTGTTCAATTTTTGAATTATATTCTTCGTTTGAAATAAATATATCTGACATGATTTTAAATTAAGATTATTTAGTGCCCTGTCAATAAGCAGGGCACTAATAAATTAATTATTATTGAGGCACCTGATCTTCTATGCCTTGTACATAAAACATCATACCAGCCAGCATTCCGTCATCAGCTACAGAGCCTTCTGCAATTACTAATTCGCCCGCTTGGTTGTAAATAGGCCCTTCAAATGAATGTGTACTTCCATTTTTAATTGATTCTTCTAAGGCTTTAGCTTCTGCAATTAATTCTGCTGGTAGAATTTTCTCATTATAAGGAGACATTTTTACCATCCCTGTATTCATTCCACCCCAAGTATCAATAGAAGACCAATTACCTTCAACTATAGCTTTTGCTCTTGCTGTATAATAATCACCCCATATATCTTCAATAGCTGTCATATGTGCATTTGGACAAAATTCTTCCTGATTTGAAGCTTGACCGAAAGCTAGAACTCCAGCTTTTTCTGCTGCCTGACATGGTGCAAATGTATCAGTGTGCTGAACAATAATGTCTGCACCTTGATTGATTAAGGTATTTGCCGCATCAGCTTCTTTACCCGGATCATACCAGGTATAAGCCCAAATAATTTTTAGTTTAACATCAGGATTGACTTTAGATGCCGCTAAATAAAAAGCATTTATACCTCTTATAACTTCAGGAATTGGGAATGATGCAATATATCCAATAGTATTAGATTTTGTCATTTTACCAGCAATATGACCTATAACAGTTCTTCCTTCATAAAATCTTGCAGCATATGTTGAAACATTATCTGTTCTTTTAAATCCAGTGGCATGTTCAAATTTTACATCAGGAAATTCTTTAGCAACTTCTAAAGTTTGATCCATATAATTAAAAGATGTAGTAAATATTAAATCGTGACCTGATTCAGCCAGTTTTCTAATTGCTCTGACTGCATCAGCATTTTCAGGAACACCTTCGATATAGGTTGTAGATATGGAGCTTCCTAGTTCTTTTTCCATAAACTGTCTTCCTTGATCATGCATATAAGTCCAACCGTGATCTCCTGGAGGGCCTATGTAAATAAATCCAATTTTCTTCTCATCACTAGATTCTACTCCTGATTTATTTGTTGTAACAAAATAGCCACCAACAATAATTACAGCCAATAGTACTAGGGATAATATTAATTTTAGTTGTTTTGTCATAATTTATCCTTTTTTTAAAATAATCAAGAAATCTAAGTTTTTAATGATTAAAAACAATTCTTTTTCTTTCATACTCAATATTTAAATACCTATTTTATTTATATTTTAATGAAATGAATACTAAAGGATTAAAATTAGAAAAAAGTGGATAACCTATTGGTTTTTATTGAATGGTATTGTCAGACAGGCTGGTGCAGATAATTTAATCCTTAATTTATTCCCTGAAATGATCACTAAAACAATAATAGTTACTAAATAGGGCATCATGTTAAAAAATTGACCTGGAAATTTAACGCCAAAGGCTTGTAAATTCATTTGCATAATCGCTACTCCGCCAAAAATATAAGCTCCCAATAATATTCTTTCAGGCTTCCAAGTTGCAAATACAACCAAAGCTAATGCTATCCAACCTCGACCAGCTATCATTCCTTCTTGCCACATTGGTGCGTAGCAAATAGATATATAAAAACCAGCCAATGCGCTCATCGCTCCACCAAACAGGATAGATAAAAACCGAATTTTTATGACATTAAAACCTAATGAATGAGCGGAATTATGAGACTCACCAACTGCTTTGATTATAAGTCCAGTTTTTGTTTTTTTAAAAAAATATCCAACTAAAATCACAATAACAAAAGATATAATCACAAAAAAATAAGGACTTAAGCCTTCTATAGGTGTGCCAATATAATTTTTTCCAATCATTGAACTAATTCCAATTCCAAAAATCGTAAGAGCTAATCCGGAAGCAACTTGATTGGCCATTAAATATAGAACTAAAATAGCAAAAAAACCTGACATTAATAAACCTGAGATTAAAGAAACAATTAAAGCCATAAAATAACTACCCGTTATTACTAAAGTTACAAAAGCTGAAACAGCGCCAACTAACATCATTCCCTCAAGACCTAAGTTTAGAACACCTGATTTCTCAGCAACAAGTTCACCGATTGCAGCAAAAATAAGAGGAGTAGTTCCTATTATAATAATATTAATAATTCCAAGGATCATAGAGCTATCCATTAAGAGAATTTAACCTTAATTTAAAGTTTACAAGTAAATCTGTTCCTAATAAAAAAAATAATACAAGTCCTTGAAACACAAATCCTACTGAAGCAGGAATTTGTAAAAATAGTTGAGCATCTTCAGCGCCTAAATAAGTTAAAGCTATAATAAGGGAAGCAAATATTATTCCTAGTGGGTGTAATCTACCAAGAAAACAAACAATAATTGCTGTAAAACCATAGTTAGGGGATATATCTCTATAGAGTAATCCGATTGGTCCAGAAACTTCTCCTATGCCAGCAATACCAGCAAAAGCACCACTAATAGCAAAGGCAGAAAATATTAAAAAATTCTTATTAAAACCAGCAAATCTTGCTGCTTTAGGACTGTAACCAGAAACTTTTAATTGATATCCGAACATTGTTTTTGAATATACAAACCAAGATAAAGCCAAAAGAATTAAGGTGATAATTAATCCAAAATGAATCCTTAAGCCATCGAAGAGTATTGGCATTCTTCCTGACTCGCCAAAAGACCTTGTTTTTGGAAAATTAAAACCATCAGGATCTCTCCAGGGTCCAACGACTAAATAATCTAAAATAAGTAATGATATATAAGTTAACATCAGACTTGTTAAAATTTCATTTGTATTAAATTTTATTTTTAATAAAGCAGGAATTGAAGCCCATAAAGCGCCACCAATACCACCTGCAATAATCATCATTGGTAAAATTAAAAAAGAACTCACATCATGAAAAAAAATTCCAACACCACCTCCAAAAATTGCACCCATAGTAAGCTGTCCTTCAGCTCCAATATTGTAAATGTTATTCTTAAAACAAAATGACAATCCGACTGCTATTAAAGCTAGGGGAGTGGCTTTGATAAAAAGTTCTGATATGCCGTATGCATTAGAAATAGGAGATATAAAAAATATTTTAAGAGCTTCGAAAGGATTATAACCCATGAAAGCAAAAATAATCGCACCAGAAAATAAAGTAAGAAAAATTGCAAAAATAGGAGCGAGTATAAACATTGATTGAGAACTACTTCCTCTAGGCACTATACTAATCAATACTTCCTCCCATCATCATTCCAAGTTTTTTTATATCTAAATTTTTTGTCTCTAAAGGTTTTGATAAAATGCCATTAGAAATTACAGAAATATGATGCGTGATTTCTATCAGTTCATCTAAATCTTGAGAAATTACAATCAAAGAACTTCCTTCTTTTGATAATTTAATTAAAGATTGTCTAATAAAAGACTCAGCTCCTGTATCAACTCCCCAAGTAGGCTGAAAGATAATGAGCAGTTTAGGTTTAGAGTTTACCTCTCTTCCAATAACAAATTTTTGTAAATTACCTCCAGATAAATTTTTAGCAAAAACTTTTTCACTTGGAGTTTTGACGTTAAATTTTTTAATCACATCTTTTGTATAAGAATCTATTTTTTTAAAATCCAATATTCCCATTTTGGAAAAATCATTTCCTAAAAATTGACTTAGTAATATATTTTCACTTAAAGAAAGTTCAGGAACCGCACTATGACCAAGTCTATCTTCCGGAACAAAGCCAATAGATAATCTCCTTCTATTCTTAGTTGATAATTTTGTAATTTCCTCATTTTCAAAAATTATTTTTCCTTGGATACTGGTTATGTTTTCTCCTGTCAATAATTCCATAAGCTCTTTTTGTCCATTACCAGCTACTCCAGCAATACCAAAAATTTCTCCTTGCCTTACATTGAAAGAAATATTTTTTAAATCTGTTGAAAATGGATCCTTAAATGATTTAGATAGATTGATAGCTTGAAACAACACTTCTTCATTAATTGAGTTGTAATCAGTTATAGGTGAGTTAACTCTATAGCCAAGCATTTTTATTGCTAGTGTTTCTTTCGTTTCTCCTTCCGCGCTGCATGTTGTAATAACATTTCCATTCCTCATAATAGTCACTTCATCACAATTTTTTATAACCTCATCTAACTTATGAGTTATATACAAAATTGTTTTACCTTCGTCCGTGAGTTTTTTGAGAATTAAAAATAAGTCTTCTGATTCATTAGGGGTAAGGACAGATGTAGGTTCATCCATTATTAAAATTTTTGGCTCTTGCAAAAGAGCTCTAACAATTTCTACACTTTGTTTTTCACCTGCTGATAAATTACTAATAGGGGAGTCTAAATCTAACAATAAATCATACTTTTTTGAAATTTCTATTGCTTTGTCTTTCAATTTTTTAAAAGAGATTTTTTCCTCAAGACCTAAAATTAAATTTTCAGAAACAGTTAAAGATTCAAATAGAGAAAAGTGCTGAAAAACCATCCCAATACCATTGGATCTTGCCTCTGAGGGTGTTTTAAATTTTATAACAAGGTTATTTAGTAAAATACTACCTGAGTCGGGAGTTACTAGCCCATATAAAATTTTAACAATTGTAGATTTCCCGGCCCCATTTTCACCTAAAAGAGCATGAATTTTACCTTTTCTTATATTAAAAGAAACATTGTTATTAGCTACTACATCAGGATATCTTTTAAATATCTTGTCAATTGTAATTAGATAAGGATTCATAAAAGTAAATTAATCATTAATGCTATACTTATCAAAATAAATAAAAAACCAACAATTTTTTTTATGAAAAATATTTTTTTATCAAAAATTTTTTTTAAACCAATTAATGAGACTATAATAGTTAAAATTACATACCATAGAATATCTACAAACATTGCAGTTATTACTAAGGTGGAATTTAAAATAATATCATTTTCTAATGATAGAAATTGTGAGTAAATAGCAGTAAAGAAAATAAATATTTTAGGATTTAATATAGCAACAGTAAAACCTTCAATAAAAGCAGAACTACTATCATCAAAATTGTTATTCTTAGTTATTTTTTCTTCATTTTTTAGAATAGAAATAACACCTATATAAAAAAGAAAAATAATTGAAGATATTTTAAGAACTATGAAAATATTAAAATAATTTTGTGTTAATAATTCTAATCCTATAACGGCAAATAGAGCGTAAACTCCTATACCAAATCCATGTCCAATAGATGCCCTATAGCCATTTAATTTACTTTTAAGAGCATTATTTACAATTACAAGCATACTTGGGCCTGGTGACATTGCTCCAAAAAGGCAAATAAAAAATATTTTTACGAATAAAAAAAAACTCATGTTTAAACTTACGTTAATTAATATCTTAATCTAGAACGATTGAAGACGATACTTCGTCAAAATCCCATTTTATTTCATCATTTATTGCAAAAAGATAACAGTCAATTTTAGTATTTTTATCAATATCTGTTTTACAATTAACTTTAAATATTTATATTAAATAACTGTTTTTACAGTATATATTACATAATAATTTATAATTGATTAGAAATTTATTATCTGTAATTTCCCAATTAGATTTACCATAAAACTCTAATAAATAATAAAATATTTCACTACAAAAATTATTACTAATTCCAGATAACTAATAAAAGAGCTGATTTTGTAAATAAATACCATTTAAAAATCATAAAAACCTTGATTATATTAGTATTTAGACCTGGAACAGCCAGGATTAGTCATTTTTATTTTTGTTATTTCTTAATTAATATTGAGTATTAGGATCTAGTATTTAAAAAGGTTAGGGCATTCAAGCTTTATTTAACTATTTTAAAAAATGTAAATTGCGACACAAGGAATAGTAATGCCTAAAAGATGATTCTTGTTATTTTTTAGATCATATATTATAGAAAAAAAAAACTATAAATCAATTAAAAAAACACCTTTTTTTGGTATTAAAACATATTATCTAACAATAAGTAACCCCTGAAAACCTCTTAAAATGGATTTTGATACCTTTTCTTAATCGTTCTATTTTTGTTCTTTTTAGTATTTATGTTTATAAAAAAAAGGATTTAAGTGAAAAAATCAATAAAATAATAAATTTCTATTATGCTTTATAATATAATCATTGATATTAAACAAATATAAGTAAGATTTATCAATAATTAGATTTTTTTAATGATCTTGCCAGAACTGTCGCACGTAATAAAGATAATTATATTACTACTAATGTGTTAATGTCTTTTTAAAGAGGGGACGAATATGAAAGATCTAGTTATCGATATTTATAATAGCATTATGGACGCTAGGTGGAATCCTCTAAGTAAAATTCCAGATATAGGTCTAAGACACTTACTTATGCAGTTATTAGCTTGGATGTGGTGCATTATATTCTCACTATACTTCACTTCGTGGGTGGTATTTGGATTTACCGCGATTGCTCACTTTTTAATAATTTTTGGTACATTTATGACAGCAATTATTTTTAAAAAAGGCGGCGAATATGACCAAAATAAACCTTAAAAATTAGATATTTATTATTTCTTATTTGGTGTATTAGAGTAAATATACAAAAAAGTTCCCCAAAAAATGGCCATAGTCGCCCATGTAAGAAAAAGATTGTTACTTTTAGCTATATCTAAAGCAATTCCTACATAATAGGTCGGTGGCACCAGTAAAAATCCTGCTAAAAAGGATATAAAGCGTTTTTTTTTTAAAAATATTAAAATATTGACAAATAGAGTCGAGAAACTAATCCATAATACAACTAGCCAAATAGGAATGAGCCCAATCATAAGGCTCGAGTTGATTACATAAAGCCCTGAATAAGAGAGAAAGTTGTCAAAAATAATACCTAATAATGAATATTTTAGGCATGTTTTAATCGCTTTGACTCTATCTATTGCAAAGTAGAAAAATAAAATGAGATATATTAAACCCGATATTATACCCAAACTAGGGAAGCCTTTATAATCTCCAATTACACAAGCAAACCAAGTTATTTCAAAACCGCAAAGTGTAAGGAATATATTCTTTTTACTGATATTTATTTGTCGCATAATATGTATTATAGGTTAATCACACAACCATCATATGATGGATAAACGTTTATTTTATTAAGCTTTTCATATTCGGTCGCGTAATCAATTAATGCCGTCATGTGACTTAGATAAGCAACCTTAGGTTTAACGTATTCAATCCATTTTAAAATTTGATTATACTCAGCATGGGCTGGATGAATTTCATATCTAAGACAACCAATTATCCAACAATCTATGCCTTTAATTTTATCAAAATATTGATCATCGTAGAAAAACTTTACATCTAAATTATAAGCAACTTTATCGTCAATTATGTATCCTAATGAGTCCATATTTCCATGATTTTGCTTAATTACATCGACTTTAAAACCATTTATTTGATAAGTATTATCAGCCTTATATTCAATTATTTCGCAAATGGGTGGATATTGAGACATATTTTTACTTACAAATATATACTCGAAAGCATTTAAGAGATTTTCCTTTGTTTTTTGATCTGCATAAACAGGCAATTTAAGGTTATTTGCTAAGTTTATAGCTCTTAAATCATTGATTCCATGTATATGATCTGCGTGAGCATGAGTAAATAAAACACTGTCAATTGAGCTAACTTTATTGGAGATTAATTGCTGCCTTAAGTCAGGATTAGTGTCGATTAATAGGGTTTTTCCATCTTTTTCAAATAATGCACCAGGCCTAGTTCTTATATTTTTTTTATTATTAGGGTCACAATTTCCCCACCTGTTCGATAATACTGGGACACCAAAACTTCCTCCCGAACCTAGAATTGTTACTTTTATTTCATTCATTATTTAATTATTTTTACTGAATAATTTATTGTAATTATCATTTGAAATTGAGGCCATTTCCTCTAAATCCAGAGATAAAATTTCACAATATTTTATCAATATTAGCTCAAGATATTTAGGGTAGTTTACCTTACCTCTATGAGGATCTGGCGTTAAGTAAGGGCTGTCAGTTTCAAATATAATTCTATTTATAGGAAGTTTTTTTATAGTTTCTCTTAATTTTACAGCATTTTTAAAGGTTATTATGCCAGAAATAGAATAATAACAGTCTAAATCTATGCATTTTTTGGCAAATTCATCAGTTCCAGTAAAACAATGCACTAAAATTTGAGGAACTCTTTGTCTAAATTTTTTTAATATAGGAAAAATCTCATCCTCAGAATCTCTCATATGAATTAAAACTGGCTTACTGAATTGACTAGCTTTTTCAAAATGCATTTCAAGAGATTCAATTTGTTTGTTTTTGTCAGTATCATAGTAGAAATCAAGACCAGTCTCTCCTACCGCAACAATTCTGGAATTTTCTCTTAAGTTTTCATCTAACAATGCCTCCATATCTATAATATTCATCTGATTAACATAGTTTGGATGATGCCCAATCGTTATATCAATTAAGTCATAATCTGTAATGATCTTCAAATCATTTGAGAATTCAAGCAAATTGGAATTAACACATAACATGCCAATTATGTTATTTTCTATACTTTCCCGAATAATACTTTTTGAATTTTCAGCTAAAAGCTCATGGCCAAAATTTACATGACTATCTATTAGCTTAATATTATTCAATCTTTTGAAAAAGAGGTTCTGGTTGGTTGATTTTAAGAGATTTCATATTTAAAATTTCTTCAATTTTTGAAAAAGATTTAAAACTCTCGTCTAGATTAAAAAGTGAAAGGATTTTAATAGTCTTATTTGGCATAAATGGGTGAAGGTATTGCGTTAATCTTATTATGCATATGCAGATATTAGCTAAAACTTCTTTCATTAAATCGGGATTAGTTTTTTTAAGGGCCCAGGGAGCCTGTTTATCAACATAATTGTTAAGACTATTTAAAAATACGAATATTTCTTTTAGGTATTCATCGAATTTATAATCTGAGATGTGTTTATTTAAAGATTTTTTCATTTCCAATATATCCACAAATGTATTAAATTTAAAATTATTGTCAGTTAATTCAATATTTTGGTCTAAATTTTTAACTATAAAACTTAAAACTCTCTGAATTAAGTTTCCAAAATTATTTGCCAATTCCCCATTAATTCTATTTTTGATAGAATCTCTAGAGAAATCTCCATCATTTCCAAAAGGCACTTCTCTGAATAAAAAATATCTAACTTCATCAAGACCATAACTATCAATTAATTCGTGAGGATCGATAACATTTCCGGTACTTTTACTTATTTTTTGACCTTCATTAGTCCACCAACCATGAGCTACAACCTGCTTTGGAGGCTCTAATTCAGCAGCCATTAAAAAAGCTGGCCAAAATACTGCGTGAAATCTAATAATATCCTTACCTACGACATGAATACCAGGCCAGTACTTCTTATAATTATCATTAGCTGTATCTGGAAAGCCTAATGCAGAAATATAATTAGTCAGAGCATCCAACCATACATAAACAATATGCTTATCGTTTGTAGGAACTTTAATACCCCAATTAAATGTTGTTCTTGATACAGATAGATCCTTAAGTCCAGACTCTACAAATTTTCTAACTTCGTTAGATCTTGATTTAGGAACAATAAAATCTGGATTATCGTCATAAAACTTAATTAATTTATCTTGCCATTTAGAAAGTCTAAAAAAATAAGATTCTTCTTCAACCCAAGTGAGTTCAGAGCCAAAGGAATTAAATTTCTTCCCTCCCCTCTCTTCAATTTCATTATCAGCCACAAAAGCTTCATCTCTAACTGAATACCAGCCAGAATATTTCGATAAATAGATATCATCATTTTTTTCTAAAATTTCCCATAAAGACTGAACGGATTTTTTATGTCTTTGCTCTGTTGTTCGTATAAAATCATCATTAGAAAGATTAAGAAGAGAGGACATGTCTCTAAAATTTTGAGAAACAGAATCGGTAAATTTTTGAGGATCTATTGATGCATCACTAGCTGCTTTTTCTACTTTTTGACCATGCTCATCTGTTCCAGTTAAGAAAAAACAATTCTGATCTAAGCAATTATAATATCTTTTAAGAATATCAACAGATAGAGAAGTATAGGCATGACCAATATGAGGTTTATCATTCACATAATAAATTGGTGTTGTAAAATACCTATTGAGCATATTTTGAAACATTAGACTGTAATCTATAGAAATAAACTGCCAATAGATCGCTAGTCATAGTATTAAATTGAATACTCTCATTAATATCATTAAGGAAGTCCGAATGTAGTTTTAGTAAATATTTGAACAAAACTTCATTTCCAATAGATGAATGCAAGAAATGTTGAATAATTTTAAGATATAAATTTGAAGCAATTGAAAATGAATGTTTATCAAAAGCTTTCATACAATCGAAAAACTGAGAATCATGAATGGTTTCTTTTTTAAAAAAAGGTTCGGACAACTGATCAAAAATACTTTCTGGTATATCTTCATTTTTTATTTTTAAATTAGAAATATAATCTTTAATTGAGGTAAATGAATTTTCATTATCAATTTTAATAATACGTGAACGGGATTTAATAGTAGCTAAAACTTTAAAAGAACTATTTGTAAAAAAAATAAAAAAAGTATTTGCTGGTGTTTCTTCCGTTATTTTTAATAGAGCATTTGCAGAGTTATTATTTAATGAGGCGATATTTCTATTGAAAATGACAATTGGTGTATCTTCAATAGCCTTATGAATAAATCTTTTCTTTAGTTCTCTAATTTGACTTACGGATATTTCCAAGGAATCTTTTTCTGGAGATAGTTCAAAAAAATTTAAATCCCTTTCATATTGTTTTGTATAGAAGGTATTTAAAATACTTTCTTTAATAATATCAACATCATCAGCTTCTCTGTACTCAACTATAAAGCTCCCACCTGATAGGTTAAATAAGTTATTTGTAATTAAATCAATTTGCATTTTTTTATATGGGAAATAACTTCCTGATGAATTATATCAGGATCTCTATTTGCATTAATTTTAATAAATTTTCTATTTCCGATTTTCAATTTAGTAAGTTCATTATAATTTTTTTTTATTCTTTCGTATTGATTTAAATAAATCTGATCAAATTTATTTTGAAATGATCTACTTTTTTTTCTTTCAAATAGTGAGTTTTTATTAATATCTAAATAAAAAGTGATTTTTGGTATGCTTTTTTTATCAATTAATGATATCAAATTTTTAATAATTTTTTTATCTTCAGCATTTTTTCCTTGGTAAGCGTAAGTTGAATCGAAATATCTATCAAAAACATAAAGTTTATTTTGTTTTAATAATTCAATCTTAGAGATTAATTCAAATCGGCTAGCAAAAAAAAATAAAATTAAACTTTTATTACTAAAACTAGAATTAACAATTACTTCTCTGATTTTTTCTAAATCCTTTATACCTCCGGGCTCTCTAGTAAATTCAGATTTAATTTTATTTTTTATAAAAAATTTTTTAAGAAGATCGATTTGGGTGCTTTTACCTGAGTATTCAAATCCTTCAAAAGATATAATTTTTGTCATTCAAATTTTAATTTGTTCCCATTACTAAGTAATATAAAGCTGAAAATACTTTGGAAATAATATTTTTTTGTTTTACATCTTTCTCGGCGATTAAATCAAAAAGAGTTTCAGTTTTACCGTGAATAATTTTTAACTGTCCAATTACATCTCCTGTTATAATTGGTACTGGGATTGGTTCCATTACCTGAACTATCACTTCCATATCAGTTAAATGAGCTTTAGGTACCGCTAGAGAAATATTAGAGGGAGCAACTAAATTTATCTTCTTATCCTTACCAAGCCAAGTATCGGCCTGAAATACTAAATCGCCTCTTTTAAAAAAATCAATTAACTGAAAATTACTAAAGCCCCACTCCATTAATCGATTGGCTTCTTGTTTTCTTTGCTTGGAACTATTTGTGCCATTAAAAACTAATATAAGTCTTCTTCCATCCCTAATAGAAGATCCCACATATCCATATCCGGCGTCATTAGTATATCCGGTTTTTAAGCCATCATTACCATCGGAACTCCCAAGTAAAGGGTTTCTGTTTGATTGAGTGATATTAGAAAAGGTGAAGTCATTTTCAGAATAAATTTTATAAAATTCAGGAAAATTTTTAATTGTGTATTCAGCTATCACAGCCAGATCTTTAGCTGTTGTATAATGATTATCAGCAGGCATACCACTACTATTAACAAAATTAGTTCCTTTTAGGCCTATTTTTCGAGCTAAGAGATTCATCTCAGAAGCAAAAGCCTCCTCTGAACCAGAAATTCCTTCCGCTAAAACAATAGAAGCGTCATTACCACTTTGAACTATAATTCCTCTTAAAAGATCTTCGACAGAAACAGTCTTATCAACTTCTACGAACATTTTTGAACCCCCCATCCTCCAAGCCTTCTTGCTGACAAGAAATTTTTGATTAAGAGATATTTGACCTTTAGAGATTTTTTCGAAAGCAACTAAAACAGTCATCATTTTAGTCATGCTTGATGGAAATGTTCTAGATTCAGAGTTTAAATCTAATAAAACCTGCCCTGTATTAAGATCAAGTAAGTATGCTTCTTTTGCAATAGATTCTAAAGCGTGAGAATTTGAGTTAACAAATAGAAAAATTAAGAGTAAGAATTTAACGATATATTTCTGCATTATTAAAGCCGTTATTTAATAGAAAACCTATCCTCTCGTCTACATCAATAGAGAGAAAAGGACCAGCTAAAACTTCAAAAGAGCCATTTTGAGATGAGATAGTAAGATCCAGGTTCCTTATTTTATTAGTTTTTATTCTTGCCTCTGAATAATCAGGGTAACTATCTATATAAATAAATAATGTAGTTTCACCTTCAGTGCTTAGGGAATTGATTTTAGCTAGTTTATCATCATTTATTTCAAGCTTTTTACTTATTTCAATAGGTCTATCCAAGATTTCTTCGGTAATAATTTCATTTGTATTAAGATCAACAACGCTTGTTTCTTTGGATAATTCAACAGATCTTAGATTTTTAGATTCATCTTTTAAATATTCAACATAAACATCTGAATTTAATGATAATTTACTCTTCAATACTTTTGATATTTCAAAAAAATTCGAACCTGAATCAATAAAGGCATTTCTTACAATTTCATAATCACTAAGGTTATTAGGGTTAAATATCTTTAAAACAGAAGGAATAGGAAAAGATTTATGATAAACAACAAAATCTTCTAAATTTTCGTTAATTTCATATTTTTCAGAACCAGAATAGGTGAAATCATAATTGTACTGTGAAATAACCTTATTATTTTTTGTGCTAGTAGTTTTAAAAAAATCCTTATCACTTATATATCTACTATAATTTGCATTTTCACATGATAATAAAGTAAGTAAAAACAGTATAATAAATGAATTATTTAAATTTATCACTCAATAAACCTACAGATAATCCATAATAGTTAGAGCAGTTATAAGAGAGAATATTTAAATAATTATCGTAAACTATGAAATATCTATAGTCGGACTTGACTCTACCCATTTTAATTAAATAACTATTTAGGTTGATACTAGGTAAATTTTTAGCATCTATAGACAAAAAACCTAGATCTGAAAAGTCTGATAAGGGTAGTTTTTTTGATAATTTTTTAATAGCAAGACATCCTTTTGTTCTTTTAATAAAAAGTATTGGCTCTAAGGTTTCGATGTTGGATGGAGGAATAACCTCCCTACCCCACGTATAGTCATCATTCCACTTATTTGACCCTACACCCTTAAGATATCTTCCAATAGATGCCAATGCATCAGCTTCATTAGTCCATATATTTTTTTTACCATCTCCATCAAAGTCTTGTGCATAAGCTAAAAAACTAGAAGGCATGAATTGATTTTGACCCATTGCTCCAGCCCAAGAACCTTTAAAGTTTTCAATATTAATATGACCTTCCTTAATGATTGTTAGGGATTTGTAGAGCTCTTTCGTAAAATACTTCCTTCTTCTTTCGTCATAAGACATTGTAAGCAGGCTCTCTATAACGGGATAATTTCCTGTGATTTCCCCATAAGCAGTTTCTAAACCCCAAATTGAAACAATAAATCTTGATTGAACTTCATATTTAGATTGAATTTTATCTAATAAATTACTGATTTTACTAATCTTTTTTAATCCATTTTTAATTCTTAAATCAGATAATCTTTTTTCAAGATACTCAGAAAATGTCAAAGTAAATTCAGGTTGGCATTTATCATTTTTAATAACATTCTTATTTACAGAATAAGGCTCTATTAGATTAGCTACAAAACTTGAATCAAGGGAGTATTGAGAAGCATTTTGCACAACAGTTTTTTTCCACGTATCAAATTGACTAAAATCATAATTTTTTAAAACATCACAGTTATTGTCATCATGGGCGATAGCTACAGAATTAAAGGAAAATATTAGTATTATGATAATTAATTTATTCATTTTTTATTCAGATTCTAAGTAATTATTGTTGCAAGTATATCTCATGAATATATAAAAATATCTTAATTTAAGACTAAACGGAGAGATGGCAGAGCGGTTGAACGCATCAGTCTTGAAAACTGACAAGGGTGCAAGCCCTTCCTGGGTTCGAATCCCAGTCTCTCCGCCATAAAAAATGATAAAAAAATTTTAAATTAATGAAATATTCAATAATAATACCCTGCTATAATGAAAAACAAACAATTATAGAAATTGTAAAAAGAGTTAAATTGAATGGCCTCAAAGAACAAGAAATTATTATTATTGATGATAATTCCACAGACGGAACAAAAAAAATACTTGAAAGCAAAATTTCAAAAATTAAAAATGTTAAGATTTTATTTAATAAAGTTAATAAAGGTAAAGGATTTTGTTTACAAAGAGGATTTAAAGAATCTAAAGGTGATATTATTATCATTCAAGATGCAGATCTAGAATATGACCCAAAAGAACATAAGGCTTTAGTAAAACCAATAATTGAAAATAAGGCTGATATTGTTTATGGATCCAGATTCAGAGGAAATGGACCTGTTAGAGTTAACTTATTTTGGCACAGAGTAGCTAATGCCCTACTGACAACTTTGACTAATGTATTAACAAACTTATCCTTAACCGATATGGAAACTTGCTATAAAGCATTCAAAAAAAAATCACTTGAAGGGATTATACTAAAAGAAAAAAGATTTGGAATTGAACCTGAAATTACAATTAAATTATCAAAAAAAAAATTAAGATTTTTTGAAATTGGAATTAGTTATAATGGAAGAAATTATGATGAAGGAAAAAAGATAAATATCATTGATGGATTTGTAGCTGTAATTTGTATTTTTAGGTATTCATTTTTTGATTGATGTTGTTTATAGTTATGTAAATATATTTTTAATATTTATTTTATTAGGCTCATCATTTATTGGCTTCCATTTAAAAATAAATAAATTAGATATTTTTGGTATTTCATTCTTAAATTCATACACAGTAAGTTTTATAATAATTTCTTTTTTACTATTGCTTATATTAATTCCAATTAATTTTTTTTACTCTTTAGATAATATATGGTCATTTTTATTTTGCTTATTAGGAATAACTTTTTATTTATCAGAAATTTTAAAAGAAAATAAAAAAATAATAATTAAAAACACCTTAATAATTACTTTTATTTCTTCAATATTTGCTTTTAATGCAGAAAACAATAATGATTTTAATTACCACTTTATACATATGGAATTGTATAAAAACTTTAATGTTGTTGAATTCTTATCAAATAGTATTGATAGTAGAATAAAATATAACTCATCCTGGTTACTATTAAATAGTTTTAGTTGGATAAAAAACTTTGATAATTCAATTTATTTTTTATCCTCTTTTCTTTTTTCGATATCGCTAATAGATATTAGAGAAATAGTTAAAAATATCAAAAAGAGTCATCAAAATTTTAATTACTCTAAATTGTTCCTAGCATTAAGTTTTATATTTTTAATATTCTGTGTAACAAAATATAAAGATATAGGAACAGACTATGGTGGGCATATAATTGCAATAGTTTTTATGTGTATATATTTATTGGTTTATGAAGTTTTTTATGAGAAATTTTCAACTTACAAATTTTTCTTATTTATTTCATTAACAATTATACTTTTAGCAACTATGAAAATATCTTTAATTCTTTTGTCTCTCTTAACTATTCACTATTTTTTAGAGGTTTATAAAATTAAAAAATTAACTCTCAATCATTTTATAATCGGTGCTATTCCTTTAATTTTATTAATATTATGGTTTATGCAGAATTATCTTATTAGCAACTGTCTTATATTTCCTATATCAGCTCTATGTTTAGAACTTACTAAAGAGGGAGCACAATTTGAGTATAATATGATTAATCTTTTTGCTAAAAGTGTGAAAATTAATTATTGGGATTCAACTATTGATGAATTGATAGTATTGGGTGAATTTAAAAATTGGATTGGGTATTGGATTTCTGATCATTTCTATAAAGTAATTGAAAAATTAGCACCTGTATATTTTATCATAATAGCTATTTATTCCTTTTTATTTTTTAAATATAAAAATATTGATGAAATCAAAAATAAAAAAATTGAAAATAAATCACTTTTTTTAATTTTTTCTTTAATTATTTTAATATGGTTTATTAGTTCTCCGGCGTTAAGATTTGGCTTATCTTACTTAATAATTTATTCTAATTTATTATTAATCGGATTATATCAGAGATTATTTGGGAATAATTTTATTAGGGATAATTTTAATAATAATTATTATAATTATTTAATTGCGATATTTGTTACTTATAATTTAATAAGAATTTTTATAGCTTTTTAAATCCATATTAGCTAGATACTTAAAGCTATTACTATTTACTATTTATCCTAAAGTACTAAGTTAGTTATATGAGATATTATTCTAAATTATTAATTTTTATTTCTTTTCTATTTTTAATTTATCAAACAGTTTCATCTGAACCTAATGTTTTGGTATGTAAAAAAAATTGCGGTATGGAAGATCTTGATAATGAATATAATTTTCAAGCAAGAATGATGGAAGGATTAGATCCTGGAGGTAATGTCACGTTTATAGAAGATGATATAATAATTTCAGAAGCACACGTTTTTGCAATTGATAGAAGAAAGGCTTGCTGCACTCCAGAAGAAACAAAAAAATATTCAGAAATTTGGAAGAAAAAAAAATTATATATTGTGGCCGGAAATACATATCACTCTAATAAAAAAATAATTGGAGAGATAATTAATATTTCAGCAAGAAATACAGGTGAAGCTCCTGGTTACGATTTAATTGTGGCTCATGTAGATAGAAATTGTAAAAAATGTAATACGGAGATTAAAATAGATCCCATACCACTGGCTAATTTTATTCCGGTCATTGGAACTAAAGCTACACATGTTTGTGTTGCAGATAGAAAGAAATGGGGAAATGGGATAATTTACGATGATCATACTCTTAATGGTTGGGTATATGGAGGAGAAGGAACCCAGTGTTCAAGACAAATTGTAAAACATGATGGTATAACTAATCCACCTATGATGTTTGCAGGTTGTTCTGGTAGTCCAGTAATTTATAAAGAATGTGGAAAAGATGTAATACACGGTCTTCATGGAAATGGAATGGATGAAGATAAAATCATGTATGAAATGTTACAATTAGTTCAAACTCAAAAAAAATGGATACAACAAGAAATTTATAATTGGACTGGAAGGACGGATATGCTAGATGCTTGTTCTGAAACGGGGAGAAGATCTTTTATGGATGGTAATAAATTTGAAATAAAACAAAATGACTGCAAGTCAAAGATCTGCAAAGAAGATTGTTATGAAAATCCTATTCCTTGTGATCAAATTGATCTAGATGAATCCATTAAATTTCCATGGCATGCTGAATTCAATTTATAATAAGTAAAATAATAAATGGATTAGTATCCAAGTATACATATTAAGGTCTGTCATACTCTATGAACTTTTTTAAAGAATTTGTTAGAAAGTTTTCATAGCTATCAACTTCATATAAAGGCGTATCGACTATTCCCATATGTTTAGGATTAATATCAAAATCGTAGGAGGGTTCAAAAAAGAAAGGGATCGAAATTCTTTCTTCCTTATTAAACAAAACTCTGTGATTAGTAGCCTTAAAATGTCCATTTGTGAGGTACTGGAGAGCTAAACCGGAATTAACGACATAAGATTGAGGATCATGAGGAACATCATACCATTGAAGATTATGTCTATTTTGAACTTGAAGACCTCCTTTTTTATCCTGATAAAGGATTGTCATAATACCGCTATCCACATGGGTTTCACATCCAAGAGCCACTCCATCTTGTGAAGAAATTTCAACTGGTTTTTCTTGATTGGGATAATAGTTAAATCTCAAAGTGGAGAGAGTTTTAGGTCTTTGAAAAGCAAAATCAGCTAACTCAACATTAGAACTAAAGCAACTTATCAAAGCTTTAAAAAGATGAATACCTAAACCAAAAACTTGATCATAGTAATTATTAATCGTATTTTGCCAGTCCTGATCTATTGCGGACATATTATGATTTACTTCAAATTTTTCTTTTTGAGTCAAATTAGTCATATCATGTGTTAAAAGAGGATCGCCAATATCGAGACCTTCTTTTCCATTCACTTCACTAGGAAAATAACCCCGGTAAACTGCATCTGTATTTTTATTCCATTTTTTTGGAGCGATAGTTAATTTTTTATCAAGCGGTAGGTGAAAAAAACTTCTAGCAGTTGTTGTAATTTTATTGATGGATTGACTGGAAACACCGTGGTTCGTCACAGTGAAAAAACCAACTTCCTCAGAAGCTTTTTTTATTTCCTGGATTATATTTTGAGCTTCAGGTGAATTAACTCCATAAGAAATTAAATTAGATAAATCAATTTTGGGAATATAATCATCGTTGATCATTTTTAATAAATATTATTCAGAAGAAGTCTGATTATCAATATAAGAATAGAGTTTTTTTAAATATTTTTGCTTTCGCTTCAGGGGAAGTTCAGCAAAATCCTCAACAGATATAGGAGACCCTATTGCTTTTTCTTCATCTGTAAATTCAGCTAAAATAGATTGATAATAGACAACCCATTCTGCATTAGTTTTAGGTAATTGTTCTTGTTGCTCATTCATTACTAATCAAACCCTCTATTTTTTTATAAAATAAATTTATCACATAAAAATAATCTTTATCAATATTATTTTTGATTCTAATTGTGTCTGAAGATATCATTTTAATCATACCCTCTTGTACTAATTGAATGAAAAATTTACTTAATTTTTCATTTTTGATATTAATTTTAAGATCAATATATGTGCGCTGAATATTCAATCTTACAATACCGTAAGATAAAGATTGAATTTTAATCTTTAATAAATTGAAAAGATTTTGAATTTCTTCCGGATAATTTCCATACCGATCAATCAACTCATATTCAGTATTTTTAATTTCTTTATAATTTTTTGCATTCGTTAATTTTCTATAAAAAATTAATCTCGAAATATCATCTACAATATAACTCTTGGGAATAAAATATTCGAAAAATGCATCAAATTCAAACTCTTCAAACTCCTCATCTTTTTCATCATAATTCCTGGAATTAAGACGTCCTATTTCATCTTTAAGCATATTTTGATACATCTCTATACCAACATCTTTAACATGACCGCTTTGCTCATCACCTAATAAATTTCCAGCACCTCTAATTTCTAAATCTTCTGTAGCTAACTGGAAGTTTGATCCTAAATTTTCATAATTAGATAAAACTTGAAGTTTCTTGAGAGCACTTTTACTAATGAGTTTTTCTGAATCGTGAAATAAATAAGCGTAGGCACGACGATCGGATCTCCCTACCCTTCCTCTTAATTGATAAAGTTGAGACAATCCGAATAAATTAGAGTTAAAAACAATTAAAGTATTGGCGTTCTTTATATCAATTCCAGATTCAATAATATTAGTTGAAATTAAACAATTAATATTTCCTCCACTAAAATTTATAAACACTTCCTCTATTTCTTTTTCTTTTAACTTACTGTGTCCAATAGAATAGTTAAGATCAATTCCAATTTTTTGTATTTCACTGACGACAAAAGGAATATGGCTAATTCTGGGTACAACGATAAAAATCTGACCATTACGATCTAATTCATTTTTAATTGCTGTTAAAAGAACAACTCTTTCGTATTTCTGAACATAGGTTCGAATAGTGATACGATTTGTGGGTGGCGTACCTATCAAACTTAAATCTCTTAATCCAATCAGTGACATTTGAAGCGTTCTAGGAATAGGTGTGGCCGATAAAGAGAAAATATGAATCTGAGGATACTTATTAATCAAAAATTCTTTTTGAACTACACCGAATTTTTGCTCTTCATCAATAATTAAAGTTCCGAGATTATTAAATGCAACATCTCTTTTAAATAAACTATGAGTACAAACAAGTATTTGAATATCGCCATTACCAAGACCCTTATAAATTAATTCTTTTTCTTTAAGGGAAGAAAATCTAGATAGACTTGCCACATTGACATTCATAGAACTAAATCTATTAGTAAAGGTTTTAAAATGCTGCATAGCTAAAAGTGTTGTTGGGACAACAATGACAAATTGATGGCCTGATAAATAAGTTGCACAGGCAATTCTTAATGCTACTTCTGTTTTACCAAAACCTACATCGCCACAAATTAATCTATTAGCAGGCTTACCCAACGTTAAATCAGATAAAGATTGTTCAATGGCAGTTAGTTGATCAGGAGTTTCTACAAATTCAAAAGAATGATTAAATTTATCAAGATCTGATTGATTAAATTCAAAAGGAACGGTTTTGATATTTAAACGTTTGGCTGCATTTTTTAATAATTTATCCGCTATAAATCTGATCTTCTTTTTAATATTAGATTTTCTAGATAACCAGTCTGCAGAACCTAATTTATCTAAAATAAGAGAACTATCCTCAAACCCATATCTTGTCACTAAATTAAGATTTTCTACTGGTAGAAGTAATTTATCATTGTTTCTATATATAATTTTTATGAATTCTCTCGTTTTATCACTAAAAGGCATTCTATCTATCGCTACAAATCTCCCAATACCATGTTTTTGATGAACAACAGGATCACCTAAAGCAAGATCATTAAAATCAAGAACTGATTGATCAGAATTTGTAGGTTTTAATTGCTTTAAAAATGCATTGATATGGAATTCATTATTAAATAAGTAATTTTTTGAGATAGCAGTGCTTAAAAAAGAAATTTTGGAATTGTCTACAAAGATGCTTTTTTTTAACATCTCTTCATATTGACTAAAAAGTGATGACTTAGAACCACCTTGGTAAATATGAATTTTTTTCTGTAACGTTAAAAGATATTCTAATGAGTCGATTTTATTAATATTTAAAAATGAACTAGCAGGTGTGAAATTTAATTTCCTAAATTCGAATTCTTTGAAATTCATCAGGTTGAGAAAATAATCATCAAGTTTATTTTCTAGCTCTAAAGACTTATAAACTTCTTCGAGAAATATAATTCTTTGATCAATCAAAATATCAGAACTATTAAAAGCTATAAATCTATCAGCTTTATAATAATCCAGTATTGAATAAAGGGGGTTATTAGGAACTGTAAATTCTAAAGAAGAATTAAAGACATCAATTTTATCTATTATTTTGTCATTAGTAGATAATTGAGTATAAGGATCAAATTCTTTAATACTTTCAATCTCATTATCAAAAAGAGATATTCTAAAAGGCTTGTTGGCTGATGAATAGATATCCAATATATCTCCCCTTAAAGAAAATTCTAATTTAGTATGGACGTTATTTTGATTGTTATAGCCAAAAGACACCAACTGTTCTAAAATATCATTTAACTTAATTTTAGATTTATTTTTAATAGTAATTTTTTTTAATAAATCCTCATTAATAGAAAACTTAGTTAATAAACAGTTGATAGTAATTATTAAAATTTCAGTACTATCTAATTTTTCAAAACAACTTGCCCTGCCGAGTATAATTTCAGAACTTGAAGGACTATCACTAAAAGCCACAAAGTCATGAGCGGGAAAATAAGTAATATTAAAATTTAAAAAATGCGATTTTAATACTTTTTCAACATCGAGAGCAATCCTGTCATCCTCACATAAGATGATAGATTTTTTTCCTTTTTCAAAAATTTGATCATCTATAAGCATTCTATAAACTAGATCGATTTTATAAATTGATAGATGTTTTTATATTTTTCAATTTCTACAGGATTAATAGGGTTAAAAATAAGAGAATAAATGTACTGAGTTTCCTCTTTCAATAAATTGATTAACTCCTCAATAATAACTGGATCTGAATTTTTCGACATAGAATCAGACACTTTAGCAAAAACTACATCTAATTCCCTCATACCTAATGTTTGGCATCGATATTTTATAATTTTTAATTTATCCTCTGAAATAGTCATATGGAAATCAATATATTTCAGAACTTATACCAAAATGTAGAAATGCTCAAAGGTATTGGAGAAAAAAAGAAAAAATATTTTACTAATCTAGGTATTGAGCAATGTTTAGATGTCCTATTTATTTTACCAAGTAAAATAATCGATAGAACTCAAGACATTAATCTAGCTAACTTAGAAAAAGGTCAAATTATCACAACAATCGTAAAAGTAGTAAAACATAGACCTCCCTTTAATTCTAGATTGCCCTATGTCATTGAGTGCTCTAGAGGAACTATGGTTGTTAATGTTATTTATTTTGCTCTTAAAGGTAATTATTTAAGAACTAAGTATCCAGTTGGAGATGAATTAATCATAAGTGGTAAATTGGGGTTCTATAAAAGTAATATAAGCATAGCTCATCCAGATTATGTAGAGGAAATAGATAAAGAGTCATCTCTTAGATCCTACGAAACGATATACCCACGAACTAGAGGTATTTCACTTAGAGACATAAAAACTATTATAAAATATTGCCTAGGTAATTTACCCACACTAGAAGAATGGATACCTGAAAGTCTCATCAAAAAACATAATTTTTTTGAATTTAATCACTCGCTAATAAAGGTGCATAGTCCAGAAACTAAAGAAGAAGTCGAAAATGTAAATATTTATAGAAGAAGACTAGCTTTTGATGAACTCATTTCAAATTACTTTGCGATTAGATATTTAAAAGAAGTTAATCAGAAAAAAGAAAATAAAAATAATTTATTAGAAGAGTTACAAATTCAATTAGCTGAAAAACTTCCATTCAAATTAACGGATAAACAGAATTCTTGTCTCCAGGAAATAAATAATTTTAACAAAGGTGAGTACAAAGAGACAATTCTTCTACAAGGAGATGTAGGCTCTGGAAAAACTGTTGTAGCACTTTTATCAGCCATGCCTTACATACAAAGTGAATATCAAGTTGCGTATATGGCTCCAACAGAAATTTTAGCGATACAAATTTTTAATAATCTGAATAAGCTTTTTTTAGATACAAAAATCAAACCAGTTCTTTTAACAGGAAGCTCTAAAAATAAAGAGGAGATACAATTAGATATTAAAAATAATAGATATAATTTTATCATTGGAACGCATGCTTTATTTCAAGATAATGTAACATTTCATAAATTAGGATTTGCTATTATTGATGAGCAACATCGTTTTGGTGTACAACAGAGACTTACATTAAGTGAAAAAGGAATTAACCCTAATATTTTAATAATGTCTGCAACACCCATACCTAGAACTTTAGCGCTTGCTCAATACGGAGAAATTGAGCAAGTTATTTTAGATCAAAGACCCAGTTTTCAAAAAGAAATTATTACGAGAGTAGCAACAGAAGAAAAAATTAAAGACTTAATAGACTATTTAAAAAAAAATGTGACAGAAAAAAAACAAGCCTATTGGATATGCCCACTAGTCGAGGAGTCAGAAACCCTTCCTTATCAAAATGTTGAAAAAAGATTTAAAATATTAGAAAAAATCTTTAAGAAAAAAATTGGTTTAGTTCACGGTAAAATGCATATTACAGAAAAAGAAAAGGTCATAAATGAATTTAACGAGGGGTCTATTGAAATTTTAGTTGCTACCACTGTTGTGGAAGTGGGAATAGATAATAAGAATGCGGATTATATAGTTATAGAAAATGCTGAAAAATTCGGATTATCCCAATTACATCAGCTAAGGGGAAGAGTTGGTAGAGGTAGCAATCAGGCCTATTGCTTTGCAACACATAACAAAGAAATCACAGAAAATGGGAAAGAGCGAATGGATATATTTCAAAAATTTTCTAATGGCTTTGATATTGCAGACAAAGATATGCAATTAAGAGGAACCGGCGATATTCTTGGCCGAAGACAAAGTGGCGATGCTTACTTTAAGTTTGTGAATGTACTAGACGATCAAGACATTATTATTGAGTCGTTAGATTTTGTGAAAGATCAAATCTCTAAAGAAAAATACAAAGAAAATGATTTTAAGAAAAAAATAACCCCCCTACTTCACTTCTTCAAACAACAAGAAGCAATTAAACTACTTTTTAGTTAGTTTTTTTTTAGTTATTGCTTTTTTAATTACAGGAGTTGTTGGTGTTATGATGCCCGCTGAAATGATATATTTAATTGCTTGATCTACACTCATAGATAATTTTGTAATCATTGATAGAGGAACAAACATTAAAAAACCTGTAGTAGGATTTGGTGTGGAGGGCATAAAAACATTAATCATTTTTTTGCCTTTTCTTTGAGCTATCTCTCCTTTGGTTTCGCTAGTTAGGAAACCTATCGCATACATCCCTTTTTGTGGATATTCAATTAATACGACTTCCTTAAACGAGTTTGACTTACTTCCGGCAAATGTGTCAATAAGTTGCTTAACGGTAGAATAAATAGAACTTAAGCCAGGTATTTTAGATAATATACCCTCCACAATTTTATGGTAAAGCCTACCAAAGAAACTTCCTGCTATAGCACCGATAATAGTAAAAAAAACAAAAGCAATTACTAAACCCACACCAGGAATGTTTTTAGGAATTCCAAATTGCTCTAAAGGAACAAAAGGTCTGAATATGTTATCTGCTATACCTACAACAAACCAAGCGGCATATAATGAAAGAGCTAAAGGAGCAACAATCAACATACCAGATAAGAAAAAATTTTGGATTTTTTTCATATAATTACTTTGTGACTTTTATTTTATCTTCAAGTATTAATAAATCTTCATTATTAACAGATATATTAACAGAAATATTTAATTCATTTAAATCTGGATTACTTTCAATAAACTTATGTAATTGATGCTGTGAATTAATTCCTAATTTCTTTAAGAATTTTCTAATTTCTAATTGTGTATCTTCTGCTGTCATAAATTAAAATATAATCATTTTTAGAAAATTTAATAATAAATAATTTCAATAATCTTTTTTAATTCAAGTAATGTGGTTGAAATACCAAGTACTACTATCAATCTAGCTAAAAATGCTAAAATTTTGTTCTTTTTATATGAATGTGAACTCCTCCAAACCCCAATACAAGAAACAAAGTAATAAGACAAATTTACAAATAAATATAAGGAGAAAGTGAATACAAAAGTCCCTATAAAGTTTTTAGAGAGCATTAAAAGAGGAATGGATATCACAAAATTACCAAAAACGTAATATAACCAATAAGACTTATATAAAGGTAAATTTCCAGCAAATAAGTTTAATAAGTTATCTTCTAATTTATCGATCAAAGTCTACCCCAATTATATCTATTCCATACTCTTTCATGCAAATAATAAAGAATAGCTTTAGTTAATATTTCAAATAAAGCAATAGTAGTTGCCCATTTTAATTCATTAGTGACAATAAAACTTAATACAAAAGTATCAATAGTTGCCAAGGCTCTCCAAGTAAAAACTTTAAATAGAGATCTCATTCTACTTGCTGTTTGAGAACGTTGCCAATTAAACTTATTCCAAATTCTTTCATGAAAATAATAAAAAATAGACTTTGTAATAACTTCTAATAAGGCAATGTAGGATGCAAAATACCAATGAAATTCATTACTATAAACATTAATGATAATTAAACTTAAGAGAAAAGTATCAGTCGTACCTAAGGCTCTCCAAGTAAGAGCTTTAAAAATAGATCTAGAACGAGTTGCTATCATAATTATTATTTAATTTATTATATTATAAGAAGATAAATTCAAAAACACTTTAACACGTTTTGTTTTAATGACAATTTGTACAGGAATATTAGTATTATCGAATTTAGAATAATAAATATCAACGTATTCCATATGATTAATATCATCTTTAGGATCTTTCCATAAACTTATATAAGAAGGAAAAGTGATTTTTAAACCCGAGGCATCTCCTTGAAAATTAATAGATTCAATAAAATCAAATTTTTTAGCCTTAATAATATCTGATTTTAAATCATAAATTCTTCGACCATCAATTATAGTTCGATTTAAAGTGGTTTGAAATAAAAAATATTGAAATAATTGAGATATTGGATCAATAAAGGATTTATCTAGTTTAATGTCTTCAAAATTATCAATATATAAACTTTCTGGTGCAGGAAGAATTTTATAATCCTCCACAAAACCATTTTTATTAAAATTTAATTCAATGCTTTTTGTTTTTTTTTTAGATTGAGAAATATATGTAAAAGAATTGGGGTAAAATGAATTACTTTCAATCTCGCCAAGAGTTAAAGATTTTAATTCAAAAGGATACATTTTATTAAAAAATCCATTAGAAATAATTTGATTATCGATACTATAATTAGGTCCATCTATTTTTGCGGACCACATTAAGTTTGCTATATGAAGTGTTTTCCATTCAATTTCATAATTTAGATCAATATTCTTGGAAAATAAATTATAGGGTGATAATACAAATAGATAAATGAGTAATATGCGAATTAATAGAGTGGTTTTTGATAAAAACATATTTATTAATTATACAAAGATTGTTGATGTAAGATCTGAAAATGAATTTTTAGAAGATTGTATTCCATTGTCTATAAACTTACCCGTATTAAATAATAAGGAAAGAATAATTATAGGGACACAATATAAGGAAAATTCCTTTGATGCTAGAAAACAAGGCGCTGCGATAATCAGTAATAATATTAGTAAAATTATTCTAAAAGATATCTTTAAAAAAGAAGACAAAATTTTAATTTATTGCTGGAGGGGAGGACTAAGATCCCTCAGTCTTTATTTGGTATTAAAACAAATAGGTTTTAATGTTGAGCTTTTAGAAGGCGGATATAAGAGTTATAGAAAATATATTGTGAATTTTTTTGATAATGAAATTTATAAATTTCAATTTAATCAAATTAAAGGCGTCACTGGTGTCGGTAAAACTTTATTTTTAAATATACTAAAAGATTATGCGTCGGTTTTAGACTTAGAAGGAATTGCAAAGCATAAAGGATCTATATTAGGAGATATACCTAAACAAAAACAACCTAGTCAAAAACTATTTGAAACAGAACTATTTGCAAAATTAATGCTATTAGGCACTAAAAGTATAATATGGGTTGAATCAGAAAGTATTAAGATTGGAAAACTTAATATACCCAGTAACTTATGGCGCAAAATGGGAGAAGGATTAAGTGTAAAATTAAATTCTTCATTGAAAGAAAGAGTAAGCTTTATATTAAAAGACTATAAGTATTTTACTAAAGAACCTAGTCTGATGAAAAATGCGATGCGTGTATTAAAAAGAATTATTCAAAGAGAAGATTATAGCGTGATTGAAAAAAATTTATCAAAAGGAGATTATAGTAAATTTGTAGAAAGTTTAATTATTCATCATTATGATAAAGCTTATAAAAAAACAAGATCTGAGGTTAATGATAGTCATGACAATATTATAGATATCGATCAGATTAACAAAAAAACATTTTTAGAGATTATAAAAACTAGCAATTTTTTTAATCAAAATGATTAAATGATTTAATTTTATTTAAATCATACTCTTCAGCTATAATTCCCTTACCTCTTATAATAGAACCAATGTTGACTATATTGACTTTGGTATTTTTTTTAAAAAGATCTTTAATTATTTTTATTTTACTAAGAGGAGCTGTAAAAATAGGAACAAACTCTTCACCACTAGATAAAACATAATTGTAATAATCATTAGTGTTTAAATATTTAAATAATGTTGGATTAATTTGGTTTAAATTTTTCAAAATGAATTTTTTATGACTTTTTTTTGAAAACTTTATTAAATCGTTAACTAATCCATCGGAAAGGTCCATACAGCCAGAAACCGATAATTTTTCAAGAATATGGGAGTAAGTGTGTATTTTAGGATTTAAAAATTGATTTATAGCTTTCTTATTTATCTTTTTGTTATTAATTCTTTTTGATTTATAAAGGATGTCATAGCCTAACTTAGAATATCCGATATTAGAAAATGTAAAAATTGATTCTTTTTCTTTGGCCTTTGATCTTAAGTAAATTTTTTTATTATGAGGCTTCCCCACTATTGTCATAGTTAAAGAAATTATATTGGGAGACTTAGTGGTATCGCCTCCTATTAAATGAATTTTATATTTCTTGAGTAATAGAGTGAAATTTTTCAAAAAAACTTCTATAAATAATTTCTTTTTTTTAGGGAATGAGATATTTAAAAAACAGTAAAGGGGGTCACCGCCAGAACTCTGTAAATCGCTATAATTGGCATTAAAAAACTTAACAGCTACCTGCTTAGGATTAGATTTTTTTAAGTCGAAGTGAACATCTTCAATAAAAGTATCTGTGCTAATTAATAAGTTTTCCTTATTTAAGTAAGCACAATCATCACCTATTCCAATCAGGTTATTACTAGTCTTTGAAAAACTAGAATTAAGTTTTTGAATAATCTTATCTTCGAGATACATAAGGGAAATATAACTAAATTAGCTAAAATCTCCTCGTTCTAGTCGATCCTCATATTCACTAGATGTTTCAGAAATAGTTTGTAATTGTTTTTTAGTCAATATGCTTAATGTTTTCTGAATAGCTAGCTGATAAGTATGTAATTGTTCAACAATTTTTCTTTCACTAGTATTTCTCATCATTTGACTGAGAGATCTATTTAACTCAGTTAGTCTGCCTTGTAATGTGTTTTCATCATTAGCTTCTTTATCATAATACATTTAATTAAAATATATTAGTATCTCAGAAATAAAAATGATTTTATTTAAAATTAGTAATTATCTTTTGATAGAGAGATAAACTTAATTGATTCATCTCTGGTAAATATTTCTCAGATTCTAATTTCATTTTATTTAAAGAACCTTCACCTAGCGTATCCTCTAGAGCCTTTTTATATTCAGGGACATTTCCCCAATTTGAAACAGTGTCATTTTTGATTTCAATATGAAATTGAACGCCATAAGCATAATTTTTATAATTAAAAATTTGGTATTTTGTGGGCTCAGAAGATCCTAATAAGTTAATATCTGGATTGTCATCAAGTCCTTGAACTTCGTATGAATGCCACTGCAATGCTTTAAATTTATTTGGAAAATTAGAAAATAAAGGATCTTGACTGGCAGTTTCTTGAAGATCGATATCTAAAAATCCAATTTCTGGAAGTTGTGATTTTACAACATTTCCACCTAAGACCTCACCTAATAGTTGGCAACCTAAGCAAAAGCCAACAAAAGGTTTTTTTAAGTTTAAAACAAAGTCCTTAATAGCTTTTTTTTCTTCCACTAACCATGGGTACTCAGCTTCCATCCATGTATCCATAGGACCGCCCATTGAAAACATCACATCAAAGGAATTTAAATCCGCAGGTATACATTCACCCTCATCTAATTCAATTGTTGTTAACTGATGACCGTCAGCAAGAAGTAAATCTTTTATATAACCAGGATCCTCAATAGAAATGTGCTGCAAAGAAAGGAAATTCATGATGAGAACATCTTAACCAATTATCTGATGATTGGAAATGAGTCTTTTTTCTTAGTTAAAACTAAATGATTAATTTATTCATTAAATAAGGAATACTAATGTAAAATTAATTTGATTTGTTATATTACTTATAATTAAATTATCAAAATTATAAAATTATTTGAAAAAATATGCTGATTAAAAATAGAATAGAGATTATCACAAAATGGATCTTTGATTATTGTAAGGATAACAATAAATCCCACCTCATAATCGGCATTTCAGGTGGAATAGATTCAGCCGTTACGAGTACTTTGTGTGCTAAAACAGGTCTAAAAGTGGTTCCTATTTCAATGCCTATTTTACAACATAAAAAACTTCACAACAGATCTTTGGCTCACATCTATTGGTTAAAAAATAAATTTTCTAATATCGAAAATTTTACAACAGATTTATCAGAAGTTTTTACAGTTTTTAAAAATACAATGAAGGAATTTCCCTCTGAACATGGATTAGCTAATTCACAAGCACGACTAAGAATGACAACGCTCTATCAAGTTGCAGCGTTTTATGATGGTCTAGTTATTGGAACGGGAAACAAAGTTGAAGATTTCGGTATAGGGTTTTATACTAAATATGGCGATGGTGGTGTTGATATATCTCCTATTGCGGACTGCTTAAAAACTAACGTATGGGATATGGGCAAAGAACTAGATATTCTTCAAGATATTATCGATGCCGAACCAACTGATGGTTTATGGGAAGACGGAAGAACCGATCAAGATCAAGTTGGACTTAAATATGAAGAAATTGAAGAAGCTATGATGAATGAAAAATCAATAAATAGAGATAAATATTTAGATATAAGAAAAAAAAGTATTCATAAAATGGTACCTATTCCTTTTTGTAAATTTGATTAAATAATTAAAGATTTAATCAGTAAAATATTTATTAATAAAACCATTAAGGAAATTACAAGACCGATATATAAAGGCTTAAATCCTATTTTTTTAATTGATTTAAGTTCAACGGATAAACCTAAAGCAACTAAAGCTGTATTGAGTAAAATAAAAGATAAAATATTAAAAAATTGGAGGAGAAAATCCCAATATTCTAAACTATAAGAATTAATAAAATAAAAATCTCCTAAACTTCGCATAATACTAAATAGCAAAAAACCTATAATAAATTTTGGAAAAGCAATTTGGATATTTTGATAAAAGTTAGAATTATTTAAATTAGAATATTTCCAAGCAAGCATAGGAATTAAAATAATTAAAAATGAATTTCTTAGTAATTTTGTAACTGTGGCAATATTTATGACTTCTATGTTGTCGTAATGTGTTGCATAGATAAAACTTGAAGCAATAACTTGACTAGTATCATGTATTGATGTCCCTAAAAAAATTCCCACTTGGTGAGAATTGTTGGTAAAAATTTCATGACTTAAATAAGGGTAAATGAATAAAGTAATTGTTCCAATAATAGATATAACAAAAGTGGCGTAAGCAATTTCATTATCTCTAGCTTTAGTAAAAGGAGCAGAAGTTAGTATTGCGGTAATTCCACAAATAGCTGTTCCTATAGCAATAAGAGTAATAATATTTTTTTGAGAAGAGAAGTATTTAATAAGAAAATAACTCAGACATAATACTGTCATAAAGGTTATAAGAATGATCGGTAAAGCTATAAGCCCTAACTCGCCTACCTCATAAAAACTTAGTCTCACCCCTAAGAAAACAATACCAATTTGAAGAAGATTTTTTTTGGAAAATTGAATACCTAAATTTAATTTAGGAGAAAGGTTGGTAAAATTATTTATTAAAATACCAGCAATAATACAAAGCATAGATACTGAAAGGAAACTTATGCCTAATGGATTTATGAGAAAAATAAATAAAAGGTAAATAGAAATAAAAACCCCACTACAAAAAAAAATTCCTAACATGAGATAAAAGTTAACAAATCTAGAACTAAATACATAGATACTTTTATAAATTTATTTATTATTTAGGTCTATTAAAAGAGTAGTAAAACTCTAATACGGTAGTAAGCTTTAAAAATGACTTTAGAACATAAACACTTAATCATTAGAGCAAATATCAATAAACCACCAAAAAATGAAGATGTAAATACTTTGACCGATTGGATAAGGAAAGTTATCAAAAGTATAGATATGAAAATCCTGGGAGGACCCTATACAACTTATTGTGACGTTAAAGGTAATAAGGGTATGACTTCAGTGACAATTATTGAAACAAGTCATATTGCGCTTCATACTTGGGACGAAGTTACTCCCGCCCTACTTCAACTCGACGTTTATTCATGTGCAGATTTTGACCCAAATATAATCTTTGAATTAGTAAATGAAGAATTTGATGCTGTTAAAATAGAAAAAAAATTCATTAATCGTGAACATGGCTTAGAAGAAGTTATTTTATAAAAAAATATTTTAAAAATGATTGAACATACAGAAAAAGAGATGAAAAAAGTTAAAGCTAATATGCTTATTCTCTACATGTATTTTAGCGAAAGGTGTGAATCTTTAAAAATTCCTAATGATGAAATAACAGAGATAGATTTTTTTTTAATGTGGAAACAGGGAGATACCGAGTATATGGGTCTAAGATGGAATGAAATTGGCGAATTACAAAGCGATGATGAGTTGCCAGAATTTTATAAAACAGAATATCCAAAAATGCTTACACAACTTATTGAGAATATGCAAAAATAACTAACATACTTTAAATATTTAATTCAAAAAATTAGTTTATTTGTTTTTGATTTATATATTTTGACAGGTTTTCACTTATAATCTTTATTCCTTGAAAATTTGGGTGTTTTCCATCCGACTGATTTAAAGCTGGATTTAAAGCTACTCCCTCCAATAAAAATGGCATTATTAATAAATTATTTTCTTTAGCTAATTCGAAATAAATATTATCAAATTTAGTTTTATAAATATCACCATATGATTTTGGCGACTGCATTCCTGCAATAATAATATCAATATTTTTTTCTTGAATAATGTTAATTATTTTTTGAAGATTATATTTAATGACTTTAGGATCTATCCCCCTAAGCATGTCATTAGCCCCTAGACTTAAAATAACTAAGTCTACGCTATCTTGAAGTGTCCATTCTATTCGGTTAAGACCGCTTGAGGAAGTGTCTCCAGACACTGATCCATTAACTACTAAAGTTTCTAGATTGTAATTAAATTTTAAATCAATTTCTAATTGAGAAGAAAGATGTTCTTGCTCTGGCAATCCATATCCTGCCATTAATGAATCCCCATAAAGAATGATCTTCATAGGAGTGGCGTGCGTAAAGGATACATTCAATAAAAAAAAGAATAGGATAAAATTCTTAAACATGAACAGCCTTATTACTTTAAACAATATTCACTTACAATACCAAAATGGTTCTCGAATAACAGAAGTTATCAAAGGTATAAGTCTCGATATTAAAAATCAAGAAACTCTTGCTATTGTGGGAAAAAGCGGATCAGGAAAAACCTCCCTTATTATGTTGATGGCAGGATTAGAAAAGACTAGCTCAGGATCAATTATTTTTCAAAAAAAAACAATATCTCAAATGACTGAAAATGAATTATCTCATTATCGTCAAAAAAATGTTGGGATAATATTTCAATCATTTTATTTAATCCCTAATTATACCGCTCTTGAAAATGTAGCACTGTCTTTAGAAATTGATTTTCAACCTAATTCTCTAGAGTTAGCCAAAGATCTATTGATAAAACTTGGTTTAGGACACAGGTTAGAACACTACCCAAGCCAACTTTCTGGCGGAGAACAACAACGTGTTGCAATTGCAAGAGCGGTTATTAATAAACCTAGTATTATTTTAGCAGATGAACCTACCGGAAATCTTGACGATGAGAATAGTCTCCTCATTTCTAAAACTTTATTCGATGTCGTGAAATCTCATGGATCTAGTCTTTGTTTAGTAACACATGACAAAGAATTAGCACAACGTTGTGATAGGCAAATTATTATTCAAGATGGTCAACTTATTTAAAAGTTTTCAGTTTATTCATAACCAGGCGTGGAAAGATTTCATTCGAAACTTTCATAAGCGTTGGGTGATTATCATAACGATATTTATTAGTACGTTTGTTTTATTTCTTATTAGCGCACTCAATTTCTCCATCAATCAAGAGTTACAAAAAAATACTCAAACTATATTGGGAGGTGATGCAGAAATTGAAACAAATATAAAAATATTAGATCAAGAAATTATTGAAAAAATAAAATCTATTGGAAAAATATCTCTCAATACATCACTAACCTCAATGGCATCTAATGGGAATGATAAAAATTCAAAAACTGCATTTATTCGATTACGTGCAGTAGACGATAACTACCCTCTCTACGGTTCAATCACAATATCACACCCAAATCGTCTGAAATTGTTTTATACAGAAGATAATCAAGTTTTGATTAATGAAAATCTCTCCAGAAATC
>ENA-OSJC01000543-OSJC01000543.1-marine-metagenome-genome-assembly--contig:-NODE-543-length-36338-cov-9.143212_pt1 | contig 36338 bp, 32 predicted proteins | sample MGYA00237885_ERZ534234 | MGnify/ENA primary metagenome ERZ534234 (study PRJEB26413, sample SAMN06343907) | marine metagenome | isolation source: coastal waters | place: Atlantic Ocean: West Antarctic... | reverse complement strand
ATTATTATTGCCAGCCTTAATTCTACCACCTAAAACTGGGCCAATATACCCCGTATTTCCAGTCACTAAAATCTTCATTTAACTTCCTTTTTTATTAAAACTATTTTTGCTAATGGAAATCTATTTAGTAATTCCTTGGCAATGTTGATGCCAATAATTCCTGATCTGATAACAAGGAAATCACATGTTTGCATATGAAACTACCAAGATTTCCATGGTGCATTACCTTCTTCCCAGAGCTCTTGCAGATATACTAAATCTCTCAATGTATCCATAGGGCGCCAAAAGCCTTCATGTGAATAAGCCATTAGATTTCCATCTGACGCCAAACCTTTTAATGGCCCCTGCTCCCAAATGCAATCATCCCCAGAAATTCTTTTCAACACATTTGGGGAAAGTACAAAAAAACCACCATTAACTGAGGCTCCATCACCTTTAGGTTTTTCTGTAAATTGCTTTATTTGATTATCTTGTATATCTAACGCACCAAACCTACCTGGCGGATAAACAGAAGTCAGGGTTGCATCTTTACCGTGTTTTTTATGAAATTCTATCAACTCGGAAATATTAACATCTGATAAGCCATCGCCATAAGTAAAGCAAAACGCATCCTCATCTTTTACATAATCAGATACTCTACCTAATCTTCCGCCTGTCATAGAATTGTCACCCGTATCAACTAAAGTAATCGTCCATGGCTCTGCACGCTTTTGATGCACATCCATAGAATTATTTTTCATACAAAAAGTTACATCTGATTGATGAAGGAAATAATTGGCAAAATACTCTTTAATGGCATAACCTTTATAACCACAACATATTACAAAATCATTAATCCCGTGCGTAGAATACATTTTCATAATGTGCCATAGAATTGGCTTGCCGCCAATTTCCACCATTGGCTTTGGCTTTGTACCTGTTTCTTCACTAAGGCGTGTACCCAGACCCCCTGCTAAAATTACTGCTTTCATAACCCATTCTCCTTTAAATACCACTTACAAGTCTTCTGAAGGCCTGCTTTCAAATCTACACTATATTTCCAACCCATATTTGTGAGTCTTGTCACATCAATAAGCTTCCTGAGTGTGCCGTCTGGCTTGGTTGCATCAAAAGTTAATTTTCCTTCGTATCCTACTACTAACTTTATCGTTTCTGCCATTTCTCTAATGGTTACATCTTTACCTGTGCCAACATTAATATGCGATAGCATTGGTTGGGTATTGGCTTTATAAGTTTGCTCATCTAGCTCCAATACAAATAGGGAAGCTTCTGCCATATCATCTACATATAAAAACTCTCGCATGACATTGCCTGTACCCCATACAACTACTTCAGCATCATTATTAGCCTTTGCTTGGTGGAACCTTTGTATTAGTGCCGGGATAACGTGTGAGTTCTCCGGATGGAAATTATCATTAATGCCGTAAAGATTGGTTGGCATTACTGATCTAAAATCTGTACCGTATTGACGATTGTATGATTCACACAGTTTAATACCAGCAATCTTTGCAAGTGCGTATGGCTCATTAGTTGACTCTAACACGCCAGTAAGTAGTGCATCCTCTCGCATCGGCTGCTCAACCGCTTTAGGATAAATACAAGTACTGCCTAAAAAAAGTAGGCGCTTGACCTTATTTTCATAAGCTGAGTTAATAACATTAGCCTCTATCATCATATTTTGATAGATAAAGTCAGCAGGATAGGTGTTATTTGCATAGATACCACCTACCTTAGCCGCTGCAAGGATAACGTAATCAAGCTTTTCTTGTTTGAAGAAGTTTTGCACTTGCGCCTGATTAGTAAGAACTAACTCTTTATGCGTGCGCATAATAAGATTAGAAAAACCTCTAGACTCTAATTGCCTAACAATTGCAGAGCCTACCAAGCCCCTGTGTCCTGCAATATAAATTTTATCGTTTAGATCCATTTTTAAATCAATTACTCGTTAAAGTTTGGCGCTTTAAAGCCGTGCTCTTTGACTAAAGAATCACGCTTAGCAATTTTGATATCGTTTTCCATCATCTCATGCACCATCTCTTCCAGGGTGATTTTTGGCTCCCAGCCTAGTTTTTCTTTGGCTTTAGTTGGATCGCCTAATAATGTTTCTACTTCTGTTGGGCGGAAGTAGCGTTTGTCAACTTCCACAATTAGATTGCCTGTTTCAGAATCATAACCTTTCTCATCCATGCCTTCACCTTCCCAACGGATAGTTTTGCCCAAATGACCCCAGGCAAAATTAACAAAGTCACGCACTGAATACTGAATACCAGTGGCAATACAAAAATCATCTGGCTCATCTTGTTGAAGCATTAGCCACTGCACCTCAACATAATCTTTAGCATGGCCCCAGTCACGTTTGGCATTCATGTTTCCCAAATAAAGTGTATCTTGAAGACCGAGAGAAATACGCGCTAGTGCACGGGTGATTTTACGCGTAACAAACGTTTCGCCACGTACGGGAGATTCGTGATTAAACAAGATGCCGTTACAGGCATACATACCATAAGCTTCACGATAATTTATGGTAATCCAATAAGCGTACAGTTTGGCTGCTGCATAGGGAGAGCGTGGATAAAAAGGGGTGGATTCTTTTTGTGGGGTTTCTTGCACTTCACCATATAGCTCTGAGGTAGAGGCTTGGTAGTAGCGGGTTTTTTTCTCAAGACCTGAAATGCGAATGGCTTCTAGTACGCGCAGTGCACCTAAGCCAACTGTATCTCCTGTGTATTCAGGGGTTTCGAACGATACAGCAACGTGTGATTGTGCACCAAGGTTGTATATTTCATCAGGTTGTATCTCTTGAATAATACGCACCAGGCTCATAGAATCTGCCAAGTCACCATAATGCAGTACGAATTTTCTGTCAGTTTCATGAGGATCTTGGTAAAGATGATCAATACGATCAGTGTTAAATGATGATGAACGGCGTTTGATGCCGTGCACTTCGTATCCTTTGTCTAGTAAGAATTCTGCTAGGTAGGAACCGTCTTGGCCGGTGATACCGATGATTAATGCTACTTTATTACTCATAATTCATCTCCAAAAATATCCTATAAATTTTATATGCTGGTTGAGTTTAGTCTATTAATAACACCGTTCAATGATTGAACGAATAAATTAAAACAATCTTGACTAGTGACTTACCCCATCTCGACTAACAATCTTCAAAAAAGTCATCAAAAGTATTTTCATATCAAACCAAAAGGATCGTCGATTTAAATACTCAACATCTAATGCCACTTTATCAGGAATTGATAATTCATCCCTGCCATTAACTTGTGCCCAGCCTGTAATGCCAGACAATAACTTATCCACGCCTTTTTCTTTACGCAAGACAATTAAATCCTCTTGATTAAATAGTGCCGGCCTCGGCCCTACAAAGCTCATATCACCCTTTAAAACTGAAAACAATTGTGGAAGCTCATCTAAACTAGAATGACGCAAAAAACTACCAATAGGTGATAAATGAGAATCTGGATTATTCATCAAATGTGTTGCTACAACTGGAGTATCAATCAACATTGATCTAAACTTAGGCATCTTATATATTGTATTATTTTTGCCAACTCTAGCAGACCAATATAAAACCGGACCTTTAGATGACAAGCGAACAGAGATAGCAATTAGTAGCATAGGAACTGCTAACAGCACAAGAATCGCAATACCTAGTAATAAATCAACAATCCGTTTCATTCATATCTTTTAAAGATTTTTTAGCTTTAAATCCAAGCGCCTCTAATTTAGCAGAAGAATAACACTTATCACCTAACAGTTTATTAAGTTTATATCTAATACGTGGATTTATCAAGGAGGCCATATCAAAAAAACTCTTTGGAACACTCCATTTTGGGTTTGGCTTGCCTAACGCACTACACATAAAGTTATAAATCTCTCGCGAGGAATATGGAGTGCCGTCTGTCGCTATAAATATTTCTCCATTGGCACGATCATCATCAGCAACTAATAAAATTGCTCGAACTAAATCATCTACATGAATCATTGATATTTTATTGTTTGTCTCAGGCAAGGGCAGAAACCAGCCCTTCTTAATGCCTGACAACATTAATTGTAAGTTACCTTTAACGTTCGGACCATAAACCAATGAGGGGCGAATGATAGATAGATAGATATCGGACTCTTCGCCGATTTTTAATAACTTTAATTCTGCCTCTCGTTTAGTTTTTCCATAGATTCCTTCTGGTTCACCCTGATCATTTTCACTTGCACACACTCCAAAACCAGGAACCCCTCCCGCTTTAACACTACTCACATAAATAAACTTCCTTACCTTTTTTTGCACTGCAATTTTAATTAACTTAACAGTGCCTCCTAAATTGACATCGTAATAAATTTTTTCCTGAATTGAATCACTTGCTAGATCATGCGCATGTCCGGCAAGATGAAAAATTACATCAACTGAATCAAGTGCAGATTCAGGGATTTTCTCATTCTGCAGGTCACAAATCGCCGTATCATAATCTAAATTGTTGTTACGCGATAAAATTCGTATTGAATAGCCACAATCCTCAAGACTCTTAATCAATTTCAATCCTATGAATCCAGTCGCGCCAGTTACCAGTGCTTTCATTTTAATAAGTTATCACAAACTCTCATTGTTTCAGAAGTGACCTTCTCTTGTGTAAAGTTTTCCACTATCATCTTCCTTCCCATTACACCCATTTTATGCCTTAAACTAGAATCTCTTAATAAATCCATTACCGCAGTAAACAATGCGTCTTCATCCTTAAATGGAACAAGAAATCCATTTACTTTGTCTTTTACAACCTCTCTACATCCAGAAACATCGTATGATACTATTGGAAGTTCACAACTTGCAGCCTCTAATAATGTCTTGGGAAGACCTTCGTGATAAGAAGGAAAGCACACAATATCGGCTAAACTATAAACCTCTGGCATGTTATTCTTTTTTTTCCACCATTCAATAACACCCTGATCTACCCACTCTTTTAATTGTAATTCAGAAATACTCTCTGGGTTATGTGGGTCAGGATCTCCTATTAATGCAAATCTAACATCTATTTTATAATTAATACACCGTTGTGCACAGCGCACAAAGTCCCCTACACCCTTATCCCAAAGCATTCGAGCAGGTAAAATAACTAATGGTATTGTATGTGATATTGGTTTTGAGGAAAATTTTTCGGCGTCAACACCTACGCCAAAAATTAATCTAGTTTTATTTTGATCAATAATCTTCAAATTATCCAACACCTTCCTATCATCACTATTCTGAACAATTAAGCGAATATTTCTATCAGTTAATAGGAGACGAAATATAGGTGTAATAAATACTTTTAAAATTTTAGCTGAAACTCTATTAGACCTAAAAATAAAGCCTAAGCCGCCAAATGCCAACACAATACCATCAGCATTGAAAAATATTTTAGACAGAATAGTGTAAATAATTGGTTTAATAGCTACCGCATAAACTAAGTTAGGACTAAAACTACGAATTGCGGCAATAAGACAGTAGATAGATCGCAACTCCCTCATAGGGTTGCGCGATCTTCTTTCTAAAGGCCAATTGATTGTCTTAATGCCTAATGAGCTAATAAACTCTTGATGTTGTGACATTCGACTCAATAAGGCAACTTCATAGCCATTATTTATTGCTGCAGTAGCCAAATGAAGTCTATGAGAAATAAAATACCAGTCTTCGGAAACAATAAAAAGTATTTTTTTCATAACTGTTTTAAATTTCCTATATATTTGATTGCATCCCCAAAAAAATCTCTAACAACTATTTAAAATTTAATAGCTATTGTGCTTAAGTTGAATTTAATAAAAAGCTAATTACTTTGTTTTTTTAAAAAATTACTTCTCATTAAAGATAGACCGTATGCTCCAAATAAAAAGAATGGCATCATGTACGCTTGTCTCATTCTAAATACAGTCCCAATATTTGGAATTACATAGGCATATAGAATTATTAACGTTATAGAAAATAAAAAAACAGTTGCGAAAGGCTTTAGTACAGATGGATCTTTAAACACAACAAAAATAAAGCCAGATAAAATTAGATACCAAATAATCATTTCCATACCGGCTAATAGCCTTCCAATTTTCCCTGTTGATTGACCCTTTTCAAACCAGTCCGGTGGAAATGGAGAGAGTAGTCCTATTTGCAAAGCTCTAGGGAAGTATTTTACAAGCTCAGAAATACTATTGAAGCGATAATTTAGATCAATACTAGATCCAGCTCCAGCAAGATTAATTTCACGAAAACCGAGACGCAAAGAGGATATTTTGCTAGTTATAGCGTTTAAATATATTGATTGAACTTGTTTTAAAGAGGATATTTTGCTAGTTATAGCGTTTAAATATATTGATTGAACTTGTTTTTCGGTGGAAACAGGTGTCTGAACTTGTTTTTCGGTGGTAACAGGTGTCTGAACTTTTATTTCGTTGGTAACAGGTGTCTGAACTTGTATTTCGTTGGTAACAGGTGCCTGAACTTGTATTTCGTTGGTAACAGGTGTCTGAACTTGTATTTCGTTGGTAACAGGTGTCTGAACTTGTATTTCGTTGGTAACAGGTGTCTGAACTTGTATTTCGTTGGTAACAGGTGTCTGAACTTGTTTTTCGATGGTGTCTGTTATGCTATCAACATCTGGTACGTATTTATGCGGGGCAAAAAACACCAATAACAGCATTGGTATTATTAAAAATAATAAGGGTGGAATAAATCTTTTCTCTTTAATCAAGGCTATTGCAGGAATCAGCAGGCAAGCTAAAACAACTACAGATAAATATTCGCGCATAAGTAATAATAAAATAATACCTATCTGAATCATGACAGCCCATTTCCATGTTGTTTTCTGTTTTGAAAGAACGGCAAACCCATAGAGAACAAAACAAAACCCGAGAATCAGAATCGGATCTCTCAGTAGCTGTGTTGAAGAGATCAATATAGACGGCTGAAAGAAAAACATGATTGCAACTAAAGTGGTTAAATTATTATTTATAAATAATAATTTAGATACTCTATGAATTAGTAATATGGATGTGGCCCATACGAAACTATTTACAATTTCAAAAGAAATTGGCACATGATATCCAGTGATCAAATATGTAAGAGAAATTATCTTTACATGATGATGTTCTGGATATAAAGCCCACCATTCTGACCACTCATGACTTTGTAGGTGTGTAATTAAATTGAGCGCCTCTAGATGATATTTACCTGAATCTAAGGCAAAATACCAAATCCCCATGCCATTATGCAAGCTAGAGAGGTGTTCTGTATTGGCCACAATAAATAAAAATATACTAACAAAAATATGAAAGAACAAAAAACAAAAAAACAAGTTTCTTTCATTTTTTCTGCAATAATTCAAGGTATTAAAAAAGAGCTGCATGACAAATTCCATCAAAATATGTTGTTTAGTCTCATAATCTTACGGCTTGGATTCTCTCTAAAAGAATCGATTTTTATATTATAACATTGTTGTATTAATTACAAAATTAAGTAGGCAGACAATTAACAAATATTTAATAGTTATTGGACCAATAGTTTTACTAATTTCCTTACTTCAATCTGGCCCTTTGGTTGGATAGAATGAAGTCAATGAAAGTTACTTTAACGATTAATCCCTATTGTCTTTATTCTTTTTTCAATCTCTAAAGTAAGATTTTACCTTTCTATAGACATTAACTAATGACCCCATAAAATACCCTGGAGTTTTTGAAATATCTAAAATCAAACCAATTAAGCCAATACCAGCCCACCTATAAGGAAATAAATATTGATTATGAACCCCTCTTTTAATGGGAAATATTATGCCTCTTATAATAAAAGATAAAGCTAGTAGAGTTGCCAAATAAAGTTTTGTTATATGTGGCACAAAAAAAGGAGAGCTTTCATCCCAATCAAGATATGCAACATTCCAGTTAAGTGCAAAAATAAAAAACCAAATAAAAAGAGATAAATTAATCAAAAATATTAGAGAACGACGTTTTCTAACATTTATTAAGAATAACTTTAAATAAATAATGCTAAAAAAGACAAATAATCCCAAAAACAACAAAAAAAACTTGAGTATATGTGGGATAAATAATGCTTCATTATCATACCCAACTAAATAATTCCATCTAGGGGTCAAGGTAGCTAATAATATTAAAAACAAACTCAAAAACACCACTCTAGTGGAGTGTTGAATATCCATAAAGGCACCATGCATTTGATAAATAAATGCTCGTTTCATGTGTGAAATTAAGTTGCTAGAGATTTCAGAATATACAGCGTTCGCTTTAGTTGGAACATAATAATTAAACTCTGATTCTTTTGCTCTTGTCTTCCAATCAAGATCTTCACCAGCCCTAGTTTTTTCATTGAAAAATCCTATTTTTAAAAAAACACTCTTTAACATCAAAGATCCAGATATGTGTTCTATATTATTTTCTCCATAAATTGAAGCACAAATTAACTTTTGAAAATTACTCACTCCTCTATAGTGAACAGAGCCAAAAACGACATCATAATTAAAGATTGATCTTCTTCTGCCTCTTAGCATTGCAAACGAGCTTGAGAGCCAATTTCTATTTGGGATAGTTTTTGAATCAAGAAATGCCACATATTTCTCTGAAGCAATTTGTACACCTAGATTTCTCGCTTTACCTGGAAAAAATCTCTCTACTTTTATATAGTCAATCTTAATATTGTCATTGTACTTATCTAAATTAATTTCTATCTCATTAACGTCAGATGAATCAATTATCACAATTTGTTTAGGTCGTATAGTTTGCTTATAAACAGCATCAAGAACATTTTCAAATGACTTTTTGTTGTTATATGTTGGTATTACAACACTAATTGGTAGTTCGTCTAATTTAAGCATTTTTCAAAAAATTATTCCTATATTATTTTAGATACAAATCCAGCACTTATTAACGACCCCAACCCAATAAATGAAAATATCGTAGTCAACTTTTTATATGTCATCTTCAAAGATTGGTATTTTGTTTCTCAAGCCACGCCTGAAACATTAAAACGCTCCATAAATGATGTTGCCAATTACCTCGCCCTGCCAGATGTTCATTCCATTTATATAAAATAGGGGTAGGGTCAAAATAACCTTCATCTCTTAAACGTTGTTCATCCAGCAAGGCTTCCGCCCAGTCACGCAGTGGCCCACGTAGCCACTCGGCCAGAGGAATGGAAAAACCCTGTTTTGGTCGCTCAATCAATGCCTTAGGTACGTGTTTATAAAGCAACTGACGCAACAGCCATTTTCCCTGCCCATTTTTTATCTTCATTGAAAGCGGCAGCTGCCAGGCATATTCCACTACCCGATGATCAAGAAAAGGAACGCGCGTTTCCAAACTCACACCCATAGCAGCCCTGTCAACCTTACAGAGAATATCATCCGGTAGATATGTCATGGAATCCAGATACATCATTCGCTCTTCATCAGAGTCAATATTTGGCCATGCTTCGCGACAGTCTAGAATTGTTCTTGCAGTGTAATTGCAGTTCACAACAGGCTGTGGTTTACCCCATTGCGAAACAAGACTCATGTATAGGTCATCAATATTACTGACTGTCTCAAGCCTAGCACCAAGTTTATGTGCCTTATCTCCAAGCTGAACTACTCCAGCACTACTGAACAGTTTACAGGCATAGTTACTTAATAGGTCCCACCGCTCAACTGGCTGACTAAGAATAAAAGTACCTAGTAAGCGGCGAAGACTCCAAGGCATCCATGACAATTTATTCCAGATTTTTTTACTCCAAAAATAACGATTGTAGCCGCCAAATAATTCATCGCCACCATCGCCAGAGAGCGCTACGGTAACATGCTGTTTCGCCATCTGAGAAACCAGAAAGGTAGGTATCTGTGACGAATCAGCGAAAGGCTCATCATACAAGTCTGGCAAACGTGGAATAACATCTAACGCATCATTAGAGGAGAGATACAACTCGGTATGCTCCGTACCAAGATGCCGTGCAACTTCTTTGGCATAAATTGCTTCATTATGTTCCGACTCTGAAAAACCAATGGTAAAAGTTTTTACCGGAGAGATTGCTTCTGACTGCATCAATGCCACAATGGCAGAGGAATCAATACCACCCGAAAGAAATGCACCTAAGGGTACATCCGCAATCGATTGCAATCGAATGGATTCACGTAAGCGTGTGTCCAGCCCCTTAATAGCATCATCTTCATTTTTAATAATGTGTTTCGAATCACTCTCAACAGCTTCGCCCAGCGACCACCATCGATTTAAAGCAAGACCATCATATTCACCATCAACTTCAGGTGCCACAGATAAAGGCGTAACCACTGAAGTAGCGGTTACAGAAAGATAACAACCGGATTCCAGTTTATAAATATTTTCATAGATAGAATGCGGCGTAGGTACATAGTTGTATTGCAAATAAAGCGCCAGTGCATTGCGGCTAATGGCGTTATTAAAGCCTGGATAAGCCTTTAAAACCTTAAGTTCAGAACCAAAAACAAAAGCACCGTCAACCCAGCCATAATAGAGCGGCTTCTCACCCAGTCGGTCGCGGGCAAGATAGAGCTTTCTTTCTTGTTTATCCCAAAGCGCAATAGCAAACATGCCAACCGTTTTATTCAGCGTCGCCTCAAAGCCCCAAGCCTCAAAACATGACAACAAGGTTTCAGTGTCTGAATGACCTTTCCAGTCGACTGAACCAGACGATGTGAAGGATACACAAGTGTCATGAGAAACAGAGAAGTCGGAAGTGTCCGCAGAAGAAAGCTCCTCTCTTAATAACAAATGATTGTAAATCTCACCATTAAACACCATCACGTACCGGTTACTAACAGACTCCATCGGCTGATGACCTGCAAGCGACAAATCAACAATAGACAACCGTCGATGGCCAAGCGAAACGCCAGCAGACTTATCGACCCATACGCCAGAATCATCTGGGCCACGATGAACAATAGTTGATACCATATGTTCAACAATGGGTCTCATCGGCTTATTAGCGTTTTGCGTGACAAAACCAGCGATACCACACATATATCAGACCACCTTTGTGATAATAAATATTACATTAATCATAATTTACTATTAATTAGACCCAATTCTTTTTATTTATCATTTCACCCTCTCCACATGCTGAGCAACTTAAGTGATAATACAAAGATGTCATTTGATTATTAGCTCCGTCTCGAGTTGATTCAATATATTATCTTTCAAACTAGGAGATTGATTTTAAAAGAGCCACTAATTTCGGCCCAGTCACCTGTAAAGAATATTCACGTTCAACCTTTTCTCTTCCAGCTTTACCCATTTGCTGACGTAAATCAGAATCGGCTATAAGGGTACTCAAAGCAGTTTCCCACTCTTCTTGAGTCTCAGCAAGAAAACCATTTACCCCATGTTCAACAATTTCAGAGTTAACGCCAACAGGTGAGGCAATCACTGGTAGACCACAAGCCATATATTGAATCAATTTAAAACCACATTTCCCTCGCTCCCAAGGGTTATCCGGCAGTGGCATAACACCAATATCAAAGTTATTTATTTCATTAACCTCAGTATCCTCATTCCATGGCAATTCTATAACATCAACATTTTTGATAAATGGTGCTTTACCGCCAATAACAACAAAACGTATATCCTGACTTTCAGCAAGAATCGAAAGAGACTTAGAAATCCCCTTCAAATATGGCGCGGTGGAAGGTGAGCCTATCCATCCAACGGTTAAAGCATTAGTTACTGTTTTTTTCAGAACTTTATAACGAACTGTATCAACAACTGTCGGTAACAAAAAGACATTTTCATTAATGCTGTTTGCATAGTTTAGTAAGGTATTGTTACCAGCCGTTACAAAAGAAGCCCGTTTTATTACAGGAAAAAATTTATTAGCAAGAAATGGTGATGTGAACTGAAATCTTTTGGATTGATACTTTAAGTAAAAAGCATCATCGAAATCATAAATAAAAGGTATATTTAAAATCAGACTTTCGATCTTACCTGGAAGGAGTGGAAAGATCTCGCAATGCACAATGGCACAGTCATACTTTTTTTGTTTAAGGAGAATCTTTATTCGATTAAAAACCGAGACAAGTATATCAATCAGGGAAATACGTTCGCCATTGAACTTTTTAACCAAATACTCATTACTAAGTAGCGAGAAAACTTCCAGCTCAATACCGTTCTCTTCCAATAAAGACTTGTACTGAAATAGTCGATAACGAGTACTCGCGGCCTTATCTCCATAGAGCGCTAAACCCATAACCTTTATCATTGTTTTATTCCAACGGCACACCAGTAAGGTGCGTTATCAGAAAATTTAATATCAATTAATCCACTACGTTCCATATATGATTTAATCTGTTGTTTCGTAAATCTCTGCTCCAACGGTGTACCGAACCTGTCTCGCGAATCAGTTCTCATGGTATAAAAACTATGGTTTCTATAAAAAAACAAAGGAATGCTTACTGCATTAATCCCAACTTTATCAAGAAGTAGCGATAAGCGGGCAAGCGGAAAATAAACAATTACAGCAATAACATCAGTCACAAGATGTTTAAATCGTGATGGTAACTTACATATAATTCGTCTAACCAGATCAGAAGCTCTCCATAACAAACGATAAACCCAACCCCTATTATCAAATGCATAATAAAGATAAACAAGCAAAGGAGCACCTGGCTTTAGTATTGATACGCATGAGTTTATAGCTGATTCCGTATCAGGTACGTGATGAAGCACCCCAAGAGAGTAGCCAAAATCTTGGCTATTAATGGGTATACCAGATTCACTGACAGAGGCTTTAATATATTCTACGTTTTTAAAATCAATTAAATTTCGACGAGCAATATCAAGTGCACTTGAAGGATCAATACAGTTCAATCGCCCTACTTTCGGCGCAACAAACTTCGCCCAACGTCCACTTCCACAGCCCATATCAAAACCAACAGGATTTGACGGCAGCATATCCCATGGAAAAATAGAGAAATATTCCATGAAGATTTCACTAGCTTCAGAATAAGACATGCTCGACTGATCGAATCGTGACCATTCATCACCGAAACTAGCAACTGTTTTAGCATCCATATTGTTACTAGATTTAGTGATTTTATTGTTAACCATACTATTGAACCTTAATAATTTTGATAGAGAGATTTTTTAAAATCAACTACTAAAGATAATTTTAACATGTTAAAAATCCTGTTTCATATTGGAAAATATTTCTAAACCACTAACTCCCTGTATATTCGGTCAAAACTTCGCACACCTTCTTTGAGCGAAAAGTACCTAAGAGCAATATCTCTACAGTGAGCCTTTATGCCTTCTTGTTTTGTAAGACAAACTAACTCTTCAACAGCTACACGTATTGAGTCAGCATCAAAAGAACTTAATACAACTCCTACATTTTCACCTACAATAATGTCAGCTATATCACCAACGTTAGCATTCCCAAGGCAAGGAACACCGCAACCAAGAAACTCACCAAGCTTTGTTGGTGCAGATGCTATCTTTGAATATGCAGGTTTAATAATAAATATACCCGCATCCATGTTTTGCATCGCCTTGACCACACCAGCGTGATCGGCAACTTCGAGCAATACCGAGTCAGCAGAAATACCCGATTCAGAGATACGTTTTGTTATGTAGTCATGGTCGCCGCGATTAAGAATATGCAAACGGGCTTCAGGAACTTGTCTCTGCAACTCTTTGAAACAACTTAGCGTTTCATCAAAGAGATACCAAACTCCCACCGAGCCCACATAACCCAGTATGAATGGTTGAGATTCATTTTCTCGTTTCGATGTAGCGTTAGAGTAATTAAAAACATCAAGGTCAGTACAGGTTGTTATCGTTTCAAATATAGGCATTGAACCCTGAAGATATCCAAAGCTTTTCATTTCATCTACTGCAACATTGGTTAACGATATTACGCGATCTGCGTTCAGAAGAAAACGTTTTTCAAACCATTTTGCAACTCGGTACATAGGCCCATCTTTAGGCCACAGACCACCATCAATACGTTCATCCGCCCAAAAGCCACGCATATCGAAAATATATTTAACATTGAATAATTTTTTTAACGTCAAGGCGATAATAGAAGAGACATAACTTCGTGCATGGATGATTTTTATTTTATAACGCACGCATAACCAGACACCTACGATGATGCATTGCATAATATCAAAGGCTGTTGCCAGAACGCTAGGTACTTTATGGTAGTGCAACGGATGCCACACGATGCCCGCACCCGAAATGTCACGCGCAATGCGCTCGCGCTCCGCCACATTGGCCCAATCGCCAGCCTTTTCAAAACTTATGAGGTGAATAGGTCTATCAGCTACCAGGTGTTTTAGATAGGCCAGCACTTGAGACTTACCTAGGGGTTCCAGCATGCCGTCATAAGAAATATAGAGAACGCTCATGTGCGCTTGATACCTCGCACCACTGCTGCCGAGAAGCCATCAAAATGTTCAAAACCAGCAAAGGTCACTTCGGCACCATAGCATCTGAACATCGTAACGACATTCTTGATGCGTTGTGGATTGTCATACTGGGGCGAAAACATATCAAAAGTATCCAAAACCGCCCATTCACGTTTTTCAGACTCGGACAGGTATTTTGGGAATGTACTCCAGATATCAACAATGGGAAGAAAACGGGCCAGAATACCTAGTCCCATTTTATGCAGAACCCACTCCGCTGTAATCAGCCAATCAATATTAGCCTCAATTATGTGCATTAGACGCTCATGACTTAGGCGCTTGGTAATTGGACGAAAAATATATTTGGCATGAACCTTGGTCCACCAACCTTTGATAGGATAAAAATCAACCACTATCTCGCCGCCTATCTTTGCCTTGCTTATCAGAGCTTTTACGGAAGCATCAAAATCTGGGGTATGCTGCAGGACTCCCAAGCAAAATACTTTGTCAAAACTATCATCTGGAAACGGCAACTCATAGATGCTTGCTTGAAATAGATGAAAACGATCTGGCGCTAACGGGCTGTTGTTCTTATGATTAGCTATTACAGCATCCGAATAGTCAACACTATACAAAGAGGCTTTGGTATGCTCAAGCACCACTTTACTGAAGCGCCCGGCACCTGAACCAACTTCCAGTAAGTTTTGTCCAGTAAGGTCTTGGTTATCCCAGTGCGTTTCAGCAAAGAAACGACGCCGACTTATATCTTTTCCAACATCCTCGCGATCAAGTTGGGTTTTGTCGAATTTATTCCACTGGACTCCAAAATTATCGGTGTAATTCTCTAATACAGCTATACGTGCAACGCCATCAACAATTGGGAACTCATTGCCCAAACGATCGGACAAGCATGACCCACTCTTTTCAAGCACTTCGCCATTGTTTGGATTTATGATCTGCATCTTTTAAACTCCTTGTGGTGATTAATCTACAATGTTCTATAATAATCAATTAGTCTCGAAACTATCTGCACAGGTGTCATTTTATTACTAATCGACTCCCTTGCGGCTCTCCCTACAGTCAATAATAGCGTGCGTGAATTCATCAAATTCTCAATTTCAAAAGACCATGAATCTGCATCACCTGGTGACACCAAGAACCCCGTCTTGTTATGTGTAATTTGCTCTCTTATTCCACCGGTATCTGATCCCAGAACAGGCTTACCTAGAGCCATTGCACCAACCACTACCTGCCCAAATGACTCCCACAAAGAAGGCATAGCAACAAGATCAGCTGCCAGCATAAATGACTGAAGCTCACCTATAGAAACCATACCGTTAAGCGAAACAATATGTTCAAGTTTATTGAGTTTAAGATAATTCGACAGCAACTCAAATTGATCCCCATCCCCGAAACAAACAACCTTTGGTGGCGCCACCCCCCTCAAGATTAATTTTTGAATAGCTGTCAAGAAAAAGATATGTCCTTTTTGAATAGAATATCTAGCGGGAATTACGATAACAAAATCATTCAAGCAAACACCCATGCGCTCCCGAGCATTAACCACCTCAACTTGCGAGATATTGATAGGAGGAACCACACAATTTGGAAGGAAAATTAGCGGTATCTCAGGTGAGTGCTCATTATAATCAGCGACATTCGTATTGGAATCAGTAGTGAAGCCATGGTAAGTCAAACGGAAGATTGATAACAGGGAAATTTCTTTAATCCGCTGCCTCCAAGTGAGGTCGGAGATGCGGCGAAAATGTACGTTCTGAAACGTTACTACGCGACGCCCATGACGAGGAAGCATGCAACCTAGCGCTAAAAACATGCTTGTGTTTCTCGAGCTTGCATGCACAAAATCAAAATAGTCATTGAGTAATACCTCTCTTAGACGCCAAAAAGCATCAAATCTGCTCTCCGAAGTTCTTCTAGCAGGTATAAATAAAGTTGCTCCCGCCTCACTAAAAGCATTAGCAAGCCTGCTAGGCTCTCTAAAAGCAAAAACACTGACTTTAAAATTTTGTTTACATAAAGTTTGTACCAGTATCAAAAGCGCTAATTCAGCCCCTCCTTCGGTAAGCGAATCAATTAGAAAAAGAATTGAGTATGGTTTTTTCATATAAATAAGACGTCTCGTCAGCGGATAAAACGCTTATTACTAACTTCCCCTAAAGAGGCCTCTGAGAGCATGTCAGCCAGTCCAAGTTCAAATGTTCTAGCGCATGCGTCGATTCTTAAAGCTCCTCCCAGAGAGAGGTCTATATGGGGATCGTTCAAATAGTGAGGTTTGGGGGATTTCAGAACGTAATACATTCCCGATGCGATGATCCTAGCCATCCATAAAGGAATATGAACTGTAGTGAAATTTGTTTTAAGAACTGATTTGAGAACAGAAAGAGAGTGGTTATATGTAATTGGATCTGAAGTGACACAACAGATTCTGTGGTTGATAGTGTTATCAAAAATAGCGCTAATGATTGCCCGGGCGCAGTCTTTCACATAAATCTGATACAGAAGGTGCTCACCATCCCCAACCACAACGACTATTTTCTTTCTCTTTAAAAGACTCAAATATGAGCGCCACCAGTCGCTTAAACCATAGACAGCGCCAAGTCGTAGAATAGACCATTCAAGCGCACTTTCCTCAACATAATGTTCAGCTATTCCTTTGCTTACAGCATAAATATCTTTCCTATTAGCGTCTACTGCCATCGTAGAGATATGCAGGAATCTTCTAACACCGGCTTTCTCGCAAACATGGAGTAAGTGCTTTGTACCGATTTCATTAACATTTCTAAACGTGGTTTCATTATTAACGCCCGGTTTAATTGCAGCAGAATGAATAACGATATCGAAGCCCTTAAGGTCGTCAGCTGATAAAGACATTAAATCACCAAAAACAGGCAGAGCCTTAGATAGTCGTGGGATGATATCCTTGTTTCGCATTAAAACGGATACACTGAACTCTTGGGCAATTAGCTCCTCAACAATGTGAATCCCTAAGAATCCTGTCCCACCGGTCACAAAGATTTTCATAAAACAGGATGATTACTGGTATGTCGAGAAGCGACACAGCGAAATTGCTTGAGCTTGTTGAAGAATCGCTCAACGAGATTGCTGTCTTTTTTAAACGCACCAATAGATGGATCGTTGTAACAGTCGATTGCTGCGAGGCTAACAATTATCACTCCAACGCCGATGTGAACATTATCATCTAACCTAATTTGTCCTCCCTGAGAAATTAGCTGTGCATCCCGGCAAAGAGTTACATTGCGCCCTATTGATATGGTCCCGCCACCTGAAGTAGCAATAACCACACCTCTTGGAATAATTATTCTAGATGGTAATGAAACACCATGATATACAATCTGCAGATATAAAACCTTAAGTTTAGAAATCCCCTGAATGAAGATTAATTTAATAAAAAATAATAACTTATTAATCATAGTGCAGTATTATTTTTCATGATTTCATTAATTTTAAATTATGCATGCTAATAAAATATAATTTTCTTATTTTACTAATTAACCAAGCAAAGATCGACAACTATAAAACTCTTATGCAGTCAATGCTTTGCCCTTGCGTATATAGAAGCAAGCCTGATCCCCATCTCCTTTTCGATTCAACTCTATAGCCTTCTTACGAAAATCCTTGATTTGATCCTTGGTTATTTTAGACAGATGGGGATTTATCGCCCAAGATCGTTCGTCTCTTAAAGGTATATCTTGTTGATACTGCTCGCTCCCCCAAAACTGAAAGTCATTCGAATCAAATTCGATCAGATCAACAATCAGATCACTTTCCTGGCACAAAATTTTCACAGCTTCCTGAGAATACAAGAATAGATGCCTTGGAGCATCAAGCTGAACCCAGTCTGCTCCATATGTACTCCAGGCGTAAGTATTGCTGATGGGGATTCTTATCAACAAACGCCCGTCTTGTTTAAGGAGCCTACTTAGTTCGCGAATTGTATTGTGAGGGGTAGGCATGTGCTCAAAGGAATGGTTTAGCATAATGCAGTCATATAATCCCGACAAATCTTGAATTTTTTTCTTATACAACATAAAACCATTTGAATTGGAAATATCCTTCTCAACGAAAGGATCTACTCCAGTTAAATTCGTAAATCCTTCATTTGAAAGCCAATTTAGTAGTGCCCCGTTACCACAGCCCACCTCCAAGATCGAGCTAGTTCTCCGAATACCCAATTGTTTAATCCACTTGTAAGGCTCAGGTTTGGGTAGAAGCCATGAAGAAAGAATCCCAATAATACTGAAATTCCCGTCTGCAAGCCATTTAGCACGTTCTTTTCGGATATACGACGTGATAAAGCCGCCCTTCGTTGTTAAGCCGCCCGAAAATGAGTAGTAGTCTTTGGGGTAGTAACGTTCGAGATCATGAGGAACATTAACAATCTGGACTGTGAAGCAATTCCCACACTCCATGTACTCAAATTCCGACCGAAGACCAAACATCATCTCCTTTGCAAGAAATGATCTGTTTGATTTAGAATTACCACAGACTTGGCAGCTCATTTTCTATTAACCTCTATTGTATCCAACTAGAATGTGGTTTCTCATGTAATTTTGGCTGAGACTTTTTTCGATCTGGCACACGTCAATTTGAAAATGCATTATACAGCAACACTGTTTTCGTAACAACCGCATACTTGTTTTCTGAAGACAATACCTAAGCAATTTTCCATCTCCTAGCACCGGCATTCCCTGGTCTCTAAGTTGTCGTCGCCAAGTTTAAAGAGTTTGTTCCATGATGACCTTGGGAACATGGATCAAACGAAAATATTAATGGCTTACTGCCCCAGTATCTACCCAAGGGGGAGAGATCTCTTGGTCTTCTCGCAACAAGAACTCGATGACATTGCATGGAAGCTCAATACGCGCCCCAGAAAAATGCTAGACTGGAAATTTCCAGCCGAACTCTTCCTTTCTGAAGACGCTTTTGACTTCAAAGCTTACTGGACCTATAAACATAACCTTGTTGCACTTGGTTCTTGAAACCGCCCACTTTAACACAAAAGAAGGTTAAATCATATTATAATCATAACCCAACCAGTGGCCAAGCCACTCACTGAAAATAGGCAAACACCGGATGCAATTTCCCTCTTGAGAATAAGGATGACGACGCTTCGAGCAACACATAAGCAGGAAAGACTCTGGATCAATCCTAACAAATCAACCCATTTAAAATAATGATGAAATTATCGATTGCCATGGCAACTTACAATGGTGCCAGATATATAAAAGAACAATTGGATAGCTTTGCTAATCAGTCTCTAATGCCAGATGAATTGATTGTATGTGACGATTTATCTACTGACAATACTATTCATATAATCAATGATTTCGCAGAAAGTGCGCCATTCGAAGTTAGGGTAGTAGTTAATAATGTTAATTTAGGCTATACAAAAAACTTTGAAAAAGCACTTTCTCTTTGCACTGGCGATATCATTTTCATTAGCGATCAAGATGATGTGTGGTTTGAGAATAAGATTTCTTTTGTTACGAGAATTTTTGAAACAAATAAATATGCGTACGTCGTAATAAATGATCAAGAATTGACGGATGAATTGCTTAACCCAAGTGGTTTAACTAATTTTTCCAATACTTTTTCCACTGGTATGCCAGAGTCGTGGTTAAGTGCCGGATGCTGCACCGCAATTCGCTCTGAGTTTATGCAGATCATCTATCCTTTTCCTGTAGACATGATTCCTTACGATGGTTGGATTCATAAGATTGCTCACATTTTGGGGGTACGTACAGTAACGTCTGAAATTCTGCAATTCCACCGTCGTCATGACAAAAATGCGTCTCAGTCTATTGTCGCTACAATTTTAAATCCAAGAAAAATGGCAATATTTATGGAATATGGCCTGCGAGATGTTTCAAGTGGATGGATTATGGAAGTTGAATTAACAAAATATCTTGTGAACACAATTATTGAAAACAGGATAGCGATTAGTGGGCTTAACGTGAGTTCTGATATCGATCAGATTTGCGCGAATGAACGTACGAGAATTGAAGCGATAAAGAAAAGAATCCATTTGGTAAAGACTAGTTGGCCTAAGCGAATGCACCTGGTATTAAGTTTTTATATTTCAGGCGGATACAATTTTTTCTCTGGATGGAAAAGTGCAATCAAGGACCTAATTCGTTAAGTTAATAATTTTGCTCATCTTTGTTGAAGTAAGAATGAGACAACTTAGATTTCAACTTCTACTCAAAATTTGCGACTGATGTGTGAACCTTAGCATCTGATAATATCGCTGTTTTTCGCCTCATTAGCTGCCTTATTAATTTAGCGTAGTGAATTGGATAGAAATAGCTGGCGCCGTACGCAGAGTTAATGCTCGAATTATCCAATTGGATCCAAGCACCTTTGGAGTAGTCCTCTCTAGTACTGCTTATTCGCGAATTCCAAAGATATGCTTCGTATCCCTTATTGATCGACAATTCTGGCCCCAAGTAGACATACTGGGGAATATTAGTCCCAGCCAATTCAATAATCGAGGTCCCCCACGCATCATGGTGAATTACTCCTGCGTACTTATGAGATAGTTCCTGTACAGAACTATCTGAAATGAATTTACAATCAGGATATAATTGTTTCAAATAATCAGCCTTTACCGAAAAGTCTACCTGCGTTGGGTGTGTTTTAAAATCCAAGTGGTCTGAGAAGTGATTTTTTAAGTCTTTTAGTTGTTTATGGTACCATTCACCAGTCGACATGTTATTGGTATAAAATAAATTATTTAGCGAATTCCTTTTGTCATCGACAAAAACACTAGTGATAACAAGTAGTTTTTTTTTCGGCTGTTTGACAGTTATATGTTTCAAATTGATGAATAGATTTCTTGAGGCGCGTAAGTTTGGAAACGCATTGAGGTTGTGTCCCCACATAGGAGAATGATATATGTCCGATAAAATCATTTCGGCCATCTGATTTCCAAGTTGAGACTTTACCTGGGAAAAAACTCCCCCATGTGGCTGCCCTATTATCTTTGCTCCTCTCTCTTTCAGATAAGCGAGATAAAACAAATAATTTTCATTATGAATTTGGCCAAGCCAATGAGTCGCTGCATACGGATATTTTGGAAATTTCGTTCGGTAGTTTAGAAATTCAAGCAACGTTATAGGTAGAAAATCTATAATATCTGGATATGGAAAGACGTCGCAATGTTTTTTCAACATGCTTTTAAGTTTTAATCTCAATTCGAAATCCGGTTTTATGTCGATGCTCTCTTTTTCTTCTGTCATCTTTAACTCTAGGTACGATATTCCACAAACTTTATAAATAAATCTTTCATAAATATTTATTGGTTGAGCTGCTACAAAGTCATATTCCCCTTCTTGCCACTGCCAATCAAAAGTAAACACATTTGGTCTACTTTGGGCATCGTAATACATAAAATAGTGAAGCTCACTAAAGTTGCTAAACACCAGACTACTTGATTTTCTCAGTGGCGTTAACTCATTGAATTGCATAATGGTCGCGAGAAAAGGGATATAGATTGTTTCTAAAAATCTCTCCGAAAGATTTACGCTCATCAACTCCTGTATCCACTTTGCCAAGAGCTTCGCTTGGTTTTCAATTTGACTTATTTTCGTTACTAGTTCGGAATGCGCTTCGACTCCTAAACTCCATTCTAAATTCTCATCAACTATTTTCGTTTGGTTATTCATTTCTTATGTCTCTGTAAGCTGTAAAAGACCCAGATTCCCCGTAAGAGCTCGGATGATATTGTTTGATTCAAAGCTTAACGACTATTGAATTGCCGCTTGGAAAGTGAAGCAGAGTTTCGGGTTTGTCTTTAAAAAATTCATCCACAGTTTTCACTAGTCCAGGATATCCCCATCCATAATCGTCAAAGTAAATCACTCCTCCCGGAACGACCTTCTCATAGAAACGCTCAAGTGTCGCGCGTTCAGCAATACTTCCGTTCATATCTATCCCGAGATAAGCAATTTTCTCAATCTTTACAGTATCGAATACTGCTGGAACTAGACCACGGGAAAGCCTTACATTTTTGTATTTTGAAAATCTATTCTTGACATCCTCATAAATATCCGCCTGATAATTTTCATGTGGGTGACTACCTGGCATTTTCCCCCAAGTGTCAAATAGATAGAAATTACGGTTAACTTTATCGAACTCGACGTATTCACACATTGCCTTACTTAATATTCCATACCAAACCCCACACTCAACAAAGTCACCTTCTAGTTTCAGCGCTTTCGTTGCAGCCCAAGTACAAATGTGCACTCTCCACTTTATATCTAGGTCCCATATTGGATTTTTAACATGTTTAGGGATGCCTTCAAAAGCCTTTTCATACGATCGCATAAATTTTGGATCATGAAGAAACTGGACGTAGTGTGTCGTGGCAACAAAATCTCCAAAGTATGTTGCTTCATTGCGAGTAATTAACTGATAACGTTTAGAAAATAGCTCATAAAAAGCAGACAAGATACCCCTGAAGAGTCTTATAGGTACTTGAAGAACTCTGCGTGAAAAACGGACAAGAAAAACAAGGAGTGAGTATCTCTTAAGAAACTCTCGAAGATCGGTGGGAAGTTGCATAGAATTAGATTTCCTTTAGTGAGTGTGTTTGAAAAAACTTATAGTCAACTTGCATTAGCTATTACTTCCGTAACTGCCTGTATGGATTTTAGTTCAATAACTTGATTTAGCGTAAGGTTTACTTGAAATTCTGTTTCGAGAAAAATGACCATCTCCATCTGCTTTAACGAGTCCCAAAATGGCAAACTAGAAAATTCTACTTCATGCTCGATATCGCCATATTCAGTAAAGAATTTACTTACCTTGTCCCTGATGATGGAAGCCTCAGTGGTGCAATTCTCAACGCTCTTTAACTCCTCCAATCCAAGACTTGTGGATATATATGCTTTGGACGATTTGTAGTCATCGTAGAGCATCGAATATGCCCATGAATCAAGATACTCTCCCCTAAAGTTTCGCATCGCTTGTCGATGAACTCCTTCCTCCTTCATCCCAATTGACTGTAACGTTGATATTGTTAGCTTATTGGAGCAAAGCGCCGTCCCGTGAAGCCTATTCAGGCGAAGAGTGTTGAACACATAATCCAACAGTATGCGCTGAAGCTCCTGAACGTATCCTTGCCCCCAAAGACTTGGTTCAAGGCCATACCCCCAAGACACAGACTGTCTCTTGTAATCAATATTTACTATCCGCGCACTACCTACAATCTTCTGGTCTCGTGACGTCCGGACAAACCAACCAATTGAAGTCCGTCCATCTACACTCCCCTCAATATCAATGAGCTTTTTCAAGTATGCACTGGTATCTTCCAATGTTTTGAATGGTTCATATTCTAGGTAGTCATAAAATCGCTTATCAGATGTTGAATAAGCATGCATTTCCTGGACTCCAGTCATCTCTAACCTAGTAAGATAGATGCGCGACTTAACCGTACCTCCCAACGAAACCAAGCTCTCTCCTGGCAATATTGAATCTAATACATTATAAAACTCAGACTCTGGCAAAAAATCTGGTCTTCCAGATATTGGCATAATGAGCGACCTCGATTTTTTTGTTGTCATTTTTCCAGCCTCTAATTTGTAGCGATTCAAACGCCTTCCATTTTAACTAAAGTTTAAAAATCCGGTTTTCACGGACAAATCATCACAGCAACTCAGCCATATGCATCAATTTAAGCCTGTCCATTTTCCCATTCTTGTTCTTTGGAATATCATCAATAAAACTAAAAGTTGTCGGTATCATATAATTAGGTAACAACTCCGAGAGATTTTCTTTAACTTGGATTACCGTCAGTTTTGTGCTCGTTGAAACAAAAGCAGTCAGCCGACTTATTCCGTTCTTGGAATGATGAGTGCAGCAGGCTTGAGCAACATATGGAAGTCGCATCAATGCGTTTTCGATGTCCTCCAACTCTATTCGGTAGCCCATATGCTTTATTTGATGATCTTTCCTCCCGAATATATATATATATTTGTCATGAGCACTGTAACTCACCAGATCCCCTGTAAGATAAACGAGTTCTTTGCCTTTTTGCCCAACGATTTTTTCCTTTGGAATAAATGAAGCACGCGTAAGGTCAGGTTGGCCGAAATAACCTAGACCCACGCCATTCCCAATTAGGCATAGCTCCCCCATCTCTCCACTAGGCACAAGTTCAAGGGCGTTATTTACAATAAAATAGGAAAATCCGCTAATGAGTGTGCCAATGGGCAAAAAACCGTCAATTTCCAAAAAGTCGTCATCAGAAACTCGATAACATGAAGCTATACAAGTGCTTTCACTGGGCCCATACACATTATAAAACGCCACATGTGTCTTGTACTTATTATACAGTTCAAGTAACTTTGATTTTGGGTAGCCCTCTCCACCAAATATGATTCTGCGTAGGCTTCGAAATTTTACCATTGAAAATACTTTCATCGTATTTAGGTAAATTAGTGTGCTCGGAACAGAAAACCATGATGTACAACCCAAGGTTTCGATTGCTTTAATTAATTGCGACGGATTCAAAAGCTCATTTTTTGTAAATGGCGCCAATGTTGCTCCAGAAAAAAATGAAGAATAGAAATCGAAAACGAAGTTGTCAAAATAGCAGGGATTAAGGTTGGTCAATATTTCGCCAGGGCCAAACGAAAACTCCTCCAATGACCATTTAATTAGCGAAATCACATTTGAATGGGTCATTGTTGCGCCTTTTGGGGTGCCAGTAGAGCCTGACGTGAAGATAATATAAGCTATATCATGCTCACATGGTTGTTCGCTTTTTGAGTTTGCGTGGACAAGTCGGGGTAGATGCGGTTTGTTTTCAAGTGTCGCAAATGGCACTGTCTGAACCCCACACTCACTAGCGATGGCAAAGTGTTCATCAAGAGAGCCTATGAGCAATGTTGGCTCACACACCTGTATGACCTTCTTTAACCTGGCGCCAGGCATATCAGGATCAAATATACTGTATATAATCCCCATTTTGAGTGCTGCTACTATAGCGGCAAACATCAAAGGGCTCTTGTCACCGGAAAGAAGAAGAACATCGCCTTTATCGAGCCCAACAGATTCATAGTACAGAGTTATTTTGTCTGCAGTATCGTTAAGCGTCGAATACTTGATCTTCCTTCCATCCGCATAGGCGAGAACATCAGCATTCACGTGTTTTGAGACAACCGCCTCAAATAATTGACCTAAGTTAATGGGCATATGCATTACGAAAACTCCATTTTTGTTAGACTACACTTCAGCGCACTTCACCAAACACACCGACCACCATCCATAACAATATTCTGACCATTAAGGTAAGCGGACGCGTCGGAACAAAGAAATTGCACCGCACTGCGATATTCGTCACGGCTGGCCATGCGGCCAAGGGGAATCAAAGATGTCAGCCGTTGAACAAACTCTTCACTCTGACCGTTGTTTATTCCGCCCGGTGAGAGCGCATTTGCACGCACGCCGCTATCTGCCCAGTAAGTCGCGAGATAGCGGGTGAGCCCAATTAGGCCAGCCTTAATAACTGAATAAGTCACTGGTTTGACTGGTTGCATACTTTCCGCCAAGCCTTCTTTTCGATAAAGTCGCTGATCGGGTGAAAATACAGAGAGATCAGAAGCAATATTAAGGATCACGCCACCCCTGCCATCCTGGGCCATAGCACTGCCGAACACTTGGCTGCACAAGAAGGCGCCGGTCAGGCCAACAGTCACCTGAAAATTCCATTGCTCAAGGGAAAAATTCTCCAGGCGGGATGTCTCCAACACCCCTTCATCGCCCTTTACCTTGGGGTCAATGGCGGCGTTGTTCACCAAAATATCCACGCGCAGACCTTGCAGCGCAAGTGTTTGTGCCACGCCTTGGATGGCTTTCGGATTCGATACGTCCATCACAAAAGTGATGATGCGCTCAGCGGCAAAGTCTTGCGACAAGCCCGCCTTGGCCGCACGCAATAACGATTCAGAAACATCGGTTAACACCACCGTTGCACCACATTCCAGCAAAGCTGCCGCATGCTCAATACCAAGCAAACCAGCCGCACCCGTGATGAGAGCACTTTTACTGGTTAAATCAAATTTGTTCGATAACTGTTTCACCTATTTCTGACCTACAAAGGGCGTTCACAAAAAAATGTCATAGCAGAGCCATAAAACGGCGGCGATATTCCATCAGCATTCAAAATTCGTAATAGATTTGACTCGGTAAACCATGGCGTATCGAAAAATGGATATTCGACATAATTAATCTTAAAATTCTGATCTCTCAGGCAACGGTGCATTGAATCAGAAGAAAATAAACTGATATGAGTTGGATCATGAAGCAGCCTAAAATTAGAACCATACCTTCTAGCGGCTGCAGAATCGAAATCTGGTGTGCCAATAATAAAGGTGCCACCTGGTTTTAACAGTTTATAAATCTTCTGTAACGCAGAAACGGGATCTTCTAAATGCTCTATTACATGATTCATTACGATTAAATCGAACTTTAACACCTCATCAAAATCTTCTAATGTTCCATTATGAATCTTGCCAAATTTTGCAGCATGATTAGATGCAAATTTACTGATCTCTATACCGTGTTTGTCCCATGAGTTATCTAGTGTAGACAAAAGCCAACCTAACCCACACCCTACATCCAATATCTTACAAGGCGCCGCCCCCAGGAGGTAGTCAGTAATTTCCTTTATCCCCGCTAAAGAATGTTCGCGCTCTTCAAGCAGTTGACGATGCTTTCCATCGGGATCAGAAGTAGTTTCATGATAATTCTCCTCAAAGCCTGCATCACCATCTAGTGGGATTTGTGCAAAATAACTCATATTTTGATATAAACCTTTCATCAAGCTTGATAAATCAAATTCGCGCATTATTTATTTCTCCAAAATATCTGTTCTTATAGTTTAATTAAATGTATCTCCATAGAAGCTCAAAGTCTTTCTTAAGGAGTCAATTTGAACCGCGCGATCTTCTGCGTTTGCCTGATTAGTTGTGAAGTTCATTAATTTCTTTTGCAAATCAACTGCGACAGGCGTTTCGCCCCACCCAATTTTACGATCACGAAAAGCCGGCTCTTGGTGTATTAGCTTTGAAGCAGCGTACATTCCATCGCCGCCAAATTCCATAAATTTCTTTCTGAAATCAGCCCAACTCACACCATGCTCAGCGCCATTAAATTTTGCTGAAAATGTATAATAGGTATAGAAATAGCCATCAGGCTCGAACTGAGCACTCAATAAACTCGACTTGTCAAGTATTGCTGTAAACTCCAAACCCATAGTTCGTCGTAGAGTTATAAAATAATCTGCCCTTTCCATCTGTGCTAATGCAACTGCTGCTGCCATCTGATTCATTCGATAATTAAATCCGATTTCATCAAATCGCTCCCAATCAGGATTCTGTAATTTGTCGCGATCAGTGCGTACCTTCCCGGATTCAGCTGACAAGGTCTTAAAGCCCAAACCCCCAAACTTCCTTATTTTGGTGGCAAGCGCTTCGTTGTGGCAGGTAATAATTCCACCATCACCACAAGTAAGTTGTTTGGAATTCTCAAAGCTCCAACTGCCAGCATCACCAATCGTGCCGGCAAGGCGATTCTGCCCATCGCGACCCATGTGGCATTGTGCGCAATCTTCCAGCACCATGAGGTTGTGTTTTTTGGCGATCGTCATGATCACTTGCATATCACATACCCCTCCGTACATGTGCGTAACAAGAATGACTTTGGTCTTCGGTGTCACTTTTCGCTCGATATCTTGGGGATCCATCAAGAACGTGTTGGGTAACGAATCAACATACACTGGTGTTGCACCAGTGTAATATGGAGCTAAACCACACATTAGCGGAGTCAATGCTGGAGTAAGTATTTCATCACCCGGACCACAACCCATCGCCAACAACGCTGCATGCATTGTTGTTGTGCCAGAGTTAAAGGCAACACCATAAGGGACACCATATGCATTTGCGAAGGCCTTTTCAAAGCGAGTTGTAAATGCCCCATCAGCCCCCGCTCTGAAGCCTGAAGCTAATACTTCCTCAAGATACTTTCTTTCATTACCTTGGAATCGCCATGATGATGTTGTCATAATTTTAGAACCTTTTAAAAGTTAATTTACAATTTTTTTGAAAGTTGGCCTGCTTTCCAATCTTCATTCCTGAACCAGTTAATTTTATATAGGTCCGGATTGGTCAGAAACAAATGATTAATGTCTTGGCGTGTTGCAAGATTGCCAGAAATTCTTCTAACTGACTCCAGCAACCAGTAATCTTCTTCATAGTCCAGTGTCAGCCGAACCTTAAACGGCAACGGCCTATCTTCTGGTAGCACCTGTGTGCGTATATTTGGAATTTTTTCCATGTGGTACCACATCATTTCGGTGTCGGTTTCTGCCGGTATTAAATCTGAAGCACGATTAACTATTTCAGCAGTTAATGAATAACCAACACTTGCGCCTCCTGCAGAAGAGGATATGGTTGGACAAACCATATCGTAGTGGCCGCCTGCTAAAAGATGCATGCTTGCCTTGATTTCATCACCATCAAAAAATGGATCATCTGCATCCACAGTATGGAAAGCTGCTAACCCAAAATGGGCTGCGCAATCAGACCAGCGCTTCAACTTATTTCTTAATGATCCACGAAAACACTTCGCACCCTCATCAACGGCTATTTTCTCAATGATATTGTCGCTGGGATCAACACTAGTGCAGACTATTGGCTCAATTCCAAAGGCACGAGCCCTTCGAATAATATGTGTGAGCACATTTCCATCGCCAAAAGGTAGTAGGCATTTGGCAGGGAGGCGAGTCGATGATGTTCTGACCGTTACAAGACCAAAGATAGTTTTGTCAGTCATGTGTTCAGTCTTCTACTTCTACACGCAGTTTTTTGCGAACCGTCTTTTCCGCCTCAGAAATTTCTTTCTTGCCTGTTCCAAGTATCTCGGGAATCATCCTCATTGTTACCGCAAAACTTTTTAGTGAATCAGCATCGACCGATGCCGCCTGGTCAGAGCCATACATCGCCCGATCCAAAGTTATATGGCGCTCAATCGAAGTGGCTCCCAGAACAACCGCAGTGATGCACACCTTGAGAAGCGAGCTTTCGTGTCCAGAGTATCCCACATCGCAACCGTAGCGCTCTTTCAACATGGGGATGCAGCGCAGGTTAGCATCTTCGTTCGCCATCGGGTAAGTACTGTTGCAATGGAGAAGTTCAAACGGGCAGTTCGCCTGCCGGAACAGGTTCACCACTTCGTCGATCTCTTCCAGTGTCGCCATGCCTGTCGAAATGAAGGTCTTTTTTCTCTCCGAGGCGATTTCGCGCAATAGCGGTTTGTGGCCGAGCATGGCAGAGGCGACTTTATTGAAAGAAACGTCAAAGTCGCGGATGAAGTGTTGGGCATCTACATCCCACGCCGAAGCAGTCCAGGCAACACCGCGTTCCTTGCAGTAGTGATCGATCTCCTGATACTGCTCGCGGTCGAATTCCAGCCCCATTTTCTGTTCGCGCTGGGTGGTTCCCCACTGACTTTCGCGCGGGCTATCAAGAAGCTCTTTTGTATAGACTTTGTCGATGGTGCGCTTCTGGAACTTCACTGCATCGAAGCCCGCAGCAGCAGCAGCGTCAATGAGCTGTTTAGTGATGACAAGACTACCGTTATGGTTAATGCCGATTTCAGCAATTAGATATAAGTTCATCAATTTCTCCTTTAGTTAATTGGTTAATACCGAGCAACTGCTCGATGAAGGCACGGACGAACCCTTCACCGCCCCGTTGTTCCAGAACCAGATGTGCGATTTCCTGCACCTTGGGATGCGCATCGAAAGGCGCCACATTATAACCTGCATGTCGCATCAACGGCAGATCATTCAGATCGTTCCCCAAGTAGACCAAACCCGCAAATGAGTCTGGGCTCGAAGGAAATCGGGTTGCCAAATATTCCTGCATGAATGTCAGCTTGTCGGAGATACCGTGGTGGCAATCCAGCTTGAGCTTTCGGGCACGTTCCAACACCACGGGGTTAGGCTCTTTGGACACGATGAAAAACTCAGCGTTGAGCTTTCCAATCTGCTGGAAGGCGCGGACCAGGTCGAAAGCTAACCCATCCCCGCGATCACAGCATACACTTTCGCGTCCGTCCTGATCGACCCAGACCTTGTTGTCGGTGAAGACCCCATCGAAGTCGAATGCTACCGTGTGGATGGCCGCCATGGCTGGGAAGGGCTTGGGGAAGGGTTTAGGCAAGACCCAGCTCCTGCTCAATTAATTCGCAGAGGATATGGCCGATGAGAATGTGAGCTTCCTGGATTCGAGCAGTGGAGTCTGATGGGATAACCAAGGCATGGTCGGACAAGTCTATGGTATATCCGCCACCCTTACCCAGCAGAGCAATCGTCTTCAGCCCCATCTGTTTTGCAACCTTAAAGGCGCGCAACACATTCTCGCTATTACCGGAAGTCGAAATCCCGATCAGCACATCCCCCGGGCGACCTAATGCCTCAACTTGACGCGCAAAAATGTCGTCATAACTGTAGTCGTTCGCTACGCAAGTAAGCACGGAAGTATCCGTGGTCAGAGCAATTGAGCGCAGGGCCCGCCGGTTTTTCTTGAAACGCCCGACTAATTCCGCAGCCAAGTGCTGACTGTCTGCCGCACTGCCACCATTGCCGCACCAGAAAAGCGTGCCGCCATTGGCGAGGGAATGGGCTAATAGCTGGCTGATTTTTTTAATAGGTTCAGCAAGCGCCTCACGAACCAATTCTATGGTCTGAAGATGCTCAGCGAAATTGCGATGGATAATGTTATCAGTTGTCATATATTTTTTGGCCTGGTTCGTCGGTTATTGAAAAGTTGCAGCTGTCCTTGAAATAGTAGGCTTGATTCACGCTTGGTCCAATTCCAGGTATGCGATCAAGGTGTCACACTTGCCCGCCGCCGCCAGCGAGGCGGTATAGGCTTCGGTTAGTGCAGGGGTATCGAGAAACGACCAATGCTGGTGTCCCCCAGACCGGTTGCGACTCAACCAATGCAGGTGATTGGAAAGTGGATAGCGCTGAAATTGTTGGATTGATATCACCCGCAATCCAGCCTGCGTTGCAAGGCGGCGCAAAGTTTCAGCGTTAAATAAGAACAGATGCTGGCTCCAGTAGTTGAAGCGCTGGAAGGCGTCGTTCTCGTATAGCGTCAATAGCGCATCTTCAGAGCTGGGAACTTCAATCACCAGACGTCCCCGGTCTTTAAGACGCGTCGCTAACTCTCTCAGCATCGCACGAGGGTCAGGCAGGTGCTCTACCACATGGAAGGCAGTAATCAAATCATAGCTACGCCCCACATCTTCCAGCCCGCCGTGAAGTGCGATCGAATCGCCCCAATACTCACGAACACGGCTCTCCAGCTCAACACCCACGACTTCAGTAGCCAGCGACTGAGCCTTACGCACAAAGCCTGCGGCCCCGCAGCCAAAATCCAGTACCTTGCGATTAACCATGACGGATTTGAGCATCTCGAAGCGGCGCTGATCGTCCTGCTCTGTGTCCCGTAACCAGGACTCAATAGACGGCAAGGCATCACCATGCATGCCAGAGTCTTCGTAGTGACCGGCCTGGATGTGCTGGAGGGAACTGAGCGCCACCAAGCCACAATTGGTGCATTCGATAATCTGCAAGGACGGGTTGTCACGCACGGCGCCCTTGCGGACGCTGAAGTCGGGGTGGTTGCAGAGGTAGCAGGTCATGTTTGATTTATCCATGTGTTTATCAGTTATCACGGCGACTTATTTATCCACCACCATGGACATTCTGCGGAAGCTGGGGCTGCATTCAAGTAGCTGTTCGTACGTGCCTTGCGCCACCACCCGTCCGTGTTCTAGTTCCACGATGGTATCACAGCGCCGCACAGTAGTTAGTCGGTGGGCGATGAGCAGGATAGTAAGGTCGCGATTAAGCATCTCAATAGCATCTATTACCGACTGTTCGGTGGCGTTGTCGAGAGCGCTGGTGGCTTCGTCGAACACCAGTACGCTGGCCTGCTTGTAAAGCGCTCGGGCGATACCAATGCGTTGGCGTTGGCCGCCGGAGAGACGGATGCCGCGCTCTCCCACGTAGGCTTGGTATCCTTCCGGACTGCTTTCAATAAAATCTGCAATCTGTGCTTGACGTGCCGCCTGCTGCACCCGATCCAGATCAATAGTGTCGGGCGGCACACCGAAGGCGATGTTCTCGGCCAGGGTGGTGTCGGCCAGGTAGATGCTCTGCGGCACATGGGTGATGCTTCGCTGCCAGGCCCTGAGACGGTTGCCACTAATGGTCTGACCATCTACCAGAAGCACACCCTCAGTGGGCACCAGCAGCCCCATCAGCAAGTCGAGCGTAGTACTCTTGCCGCTGCCGGTGCTACCGACAAAACCGACCCGGGCGCCCTTGGGGATTGTCAGATTAAGGTCATCCAGTACCCAGGGGCCATCGCCAGTGTAGCGGAAGCGCACGGCGTCGAAGCGGATGGCGTCCTGAAAGAGCAGCGGCGCAGGAGCGGGTTGCATTAGCTCCGCCGGCAGGGGCTGATCAAGCAGCGCAATGGCATCGGCCAGTGAAGCATGATGGCCGGCAATGGTCGCCCAAGCGATATATATCTGTTGCATGGTTGGTATCAAGCGTTGAGCGCCAAGCGCCAGCGCACCAAGCACGGGCAGGGCTGTGGCGATGCCCCCGAATTGTTTGCTAAGAGTATAGGCCAAGGTGGCGATCAGCACCATTCCCAGTGCTTCCATAATGTAACGAGGGGTTTGACCAATAACGGCGTTGTTGCCCTGCGCTAGCCGCAAGGGGTGGTCGGCCTTATGGTAAATATCACAGTAAACTGGTTGGGTTCCATCCAGCAATACATCCCGAATACCACCCAATCCCTCTTGCAGGGCTTTAACAACTTGAGTTTGTTCGTAGGCGATGCGCAGGCTATTGCGATACAGCCGTTGGCGGGACATCCAGGTGATCAACGCATAACTGGCACCGAAACCAACCGCCGCCGCCGAGGCCACCATCGGATCGATGGCGATCAAGGTGACCATGATGGCCACCAGCAGCACGGTTGAACTGGCCAACGTCAGCAATGGCATCAATACCCCGAACACCACGCCGTCGACCTTGGAGGTGATGCCGCTAATCACCTCGCTACTGTTGCGAGCAACATGCGTCCGGTAGGACTGGTAGAGAGTGCGGCGATACACCTCGATGCTGAGATCTGTACCGCTGGCAACTGCGAGCCGGGTGCTGACCCACAATAAAAGGATGCGGATTGTGCCCGCAATCAGAGCTGCCGTGATAAACACGATGGTGAGGGGCAACACTAACTGATCGGCCGAGGTGACGCCCAAGGCCTGCACTACATCCGCGGCGATAGGGTGGTTAAACACACGATCGGGAGCAACTAGTATGCTGATAAATGGCAGCACGGCGCCCAGGCTGACGACTTCTGCAAATGCGCTGACCAGCATCAAGCCCATTAGCAAGACGAACTGGCGCTTGCGGCGCTGGGCTAGATGGTACCAGAGATGCTTAAGCAAATTTGGGAGGGTAGCTGTGTGTTTGCGGATACTCACAGACCAAAAGCCCTATGGAAATAAGCAAATTGTCGATAATTATTTGTTAGTGCGTGTTTCATAACAACTAAAAGTTTGTTAAGATATTTATCAATACAGCTCATACATTCTGCTTTAAATACCACGTCATTGCCTCTTTCAGACCTTCACCCACGTGGTATTGCGGTGCATACCCCAGCAAGTTTTTCGCTTTACTAATATCGGCCAGTGAATGCATTACATCCCCTGCCCTGAAGTCACGATAAATCAGGTCGGCAGTCGGCATTTGGTCGTTTTCAGTTAAACCATCTACAAGCAGCTTATATAATTCATTGAGTGATGTGCGATCACCTACAGCACAATTATAGACTTGGTTGACTGGTGAAAAGCCCTCTTTCTTACCCTCTCCCAGAAAGAGAGGAGGTTCGCTCACAGTGGCGGCAAGCAGGTTCATTTGGACTGCGTTGTCGATGTAACAGAAGTCTCGGCTTGTTGTTCCGTCACCATTAATATAGACAGTTTCACCTTTTCTAATTGCATTAATCCATTTCGGAATGACGGCGGCATAAGCTCCATTCGGGGTCTGTCTTCTGCCAAAGATGTTGAAGTAACGGAGGCCTATAGTTTTGAAGCCGTAAGTTCTTGCAAATACCTGGGCATAGAGTTCGTTAACTACTTTGGTTACTGAATAAGGGCTGAGTGGTTTACCAATTTTATTTTCAACTTTGGGCAGGTCTGGGTGGTCGCCATAGGTGGAGCTGGAGGCAGCGTATACGAAACGTTTTATTTTGGCATCTTTGGCTGCGACTAGCATATTTAGAAAGCCATCGATGTTTGCCATGTTGGTTTTTATTGGGTCTTCTATTGAGCGTGGTACTGAGCCAAGGGCTGCTTCGTGGAGGACGTAGTCAACTGGTTTTCCCTCACCCCGGCCCTCTCCATTAGGGAGAAGAGGATAAAAAGTCATGGCTTTTTGGCAGTCTTCTAATTTGCGAATGTCACCTTCTATGAAATTAAAGTTGGCAGTATTTAGTTGGCAGTTATCAGTTTGTAAAGCTTTAGTTGCACCTTCTATCGCTTGATCGAGATTGTGCTGGAAACCTGTTTCAAAATTGTCGAGGCCGACCACATTTTGATTTAGTTTCAATAATGTTTCTAACAGGTTGGAACCGATGAAACCTGCAACGCCGGTAATCAGCCAGGTTTGAGGGCTATTTTGTAATTGCTGTTTTACTTCTTCGTATCTTGTCATGTTGTCTCAAATTCTTTTATTGTAATCGTTTAAAGATAGTCATTAGTCGGGCTCAAAATATTTAAGACTTCGATTTTTTATAATCGGCCATCTACCTGTTCTGCAGGAAGGATGTATTTTATATCGTAGAGTACGTGGTTCTCTTTACCCAGTGCGCGTATGGCATCGATGCTCATGGCTTTGAACTGGTGGTGCGCCACAGCGATGATGACGGCATCGTACTTGCCCTGCTCGGGTTGCTCGACGAGTCTAATTCCGTATTCTCTTATTGACTCTTCTTTATCTATCCAGGGATCGTAGATGTCGATATTGCAGTGGAAGCTGCTCAGCTCTTTGACGACATCGACCACACGGGTATTTCTGAGATCGGGGCAGTCTTCTTTAAAGGTGAGGCCCATGATCAGGATGTTTGAGTCAACTACCAGTATGCGCTTTTTGGTCATCAGGCTGGTCACTTCATTGGCAACATGTTTGCCCATTTTGTCGTTCAGCCTGCGCCCTGCGAGGATGATCTCCGGGTGGTAGCCTACTTCCATCGCTTTGTGTGTGAGGTAGTAAGGGTCAACGCCAATGCAGTGCCCACCGACCAAGCCGGGGCGAAATGACAGGAAATTCCATTTGCTACCTGCGGCTTTTAATACCTCTTCAGTGTCAATATCGAGGCGCTTAAAGATTAGGGCCAGCTCGTTGATGAGGGCGATATTGATATCACGCTGGGTGTTTTCGATGACTTTGGCGGCTTCGGCCACTTTGATGGTACTTGCCTTATGAGTGCCAGCGGTGATAATCGATTTGTATAGGTTATCAATGGTGTCGGCTATTTCTGGGGTGGAGCCAGAAGTGACTTTTTTAATGGTGGTGAGTCGGTGCTCTTTGTCACCGGGGTTAATTCGCTCTGGACTGTAGCCACAATAAAAGTCTTTATTGAAGGTGAGGCCTGAATGCTGAACTAGTATGGGCACACAAACTTCTTCGGTAGCACCAGGGTAAACGGTTGATTCATAAATAACGATATCACCTTTTGACAGTACTTTGCCGACAGTTTCACTCGCTTTTTCCAGTGGAGTGAGATCGGGGCGTTTATGACTATCAAT
>ENA-OSJC01000542-OSJC01000542.1-marine-metagenome-genome-assembly--contig:-NODE-542-length-36343-cov-4.500028_pt1 | contig 36343 bp, 28 predicted proteins | sample MGYA00237885_ERZ534234 | MGnify/ENA primary metagenome ERZ534234 (study PRJEB26413, sample SAMN06343907) | marine metagenome | isolation source: coastal waters | place: Atlantic Ocean: West Antarctic... | reverse complement strand
AAATCTAATTACACTTAATAATGTTATTTCATATGAGGACTTTCGCCCTGTTGATAAAGCTACAATTTCATATGGTTTGAATGCAATTAAAAATGTTGGTTCTAAAGCCCTTGATACGATTATCAGTGAGAGGGAAGAAAATGGAGACTATGACTCTTTATTTGATTTATGTTCTAGAGTTGATCAACAAAAAGTGAATAAGAGAGTAATAGAGAGTTTGGTTATGGCTGGAGCCTTAGACTCAGTTCAAGGTAATAGAGCTCAAAAATTTTCTGCAATAGATGATGCTATCAAATATGGTCAGCAAATGCAAAGTGAAAAAGACCGTAATCAGGTTGATTTATTTGGCGGAGCTGAATTTGAGGAAGAGTTAATAAAAGTCCCAAATCTCTTGGAATTAAATGAATGGCCTGAGAAAGATTCTTTGGATAAAGAAAAAGAAGTTTTGGGTTTTTATGTATCGGGTCATCCTCTATTAGAGCATTCTGAAGATTTAGAAGAGTTCACATCTGTTTCTTTTGAAGGTGAGCAAAATATAAATAAAAAAGATGTAATAATTGTCGGAGGGATGATAACTAGAATTGTTCGTCGCTATGATCGTAGAAATAGAGAGATGGCTTTCTTTGATATGGATTGTCTTGGTGGCCATGCTGAAGTCATAGCTTTTAGTGATTGTTTTAAATCATATGGAAACCTTATAGAAGAAAGTAGCGTAGTTTTTATAAAAGGCAAATTATCTGATAATTCAGATTTTTCAGACTTAAAATTAATTGCTGATGAAATAATTCCCGTTGATCAAGTAAGAGATCGGTTATCTCAGCGTTTAAATATTAATTTTAATTCAGGAGCGGTAGAACCAGAGGATGTGGAAGAATTAATGCACACAGCAAGAGGATATGATGGAAATTGTAGATTAATATTTCATTTATCTAATAAAGGTTCGAAGAAACCGCTTAAAATAATGGCTCACAATATTTTAGTTTCAACTGAAAGTTCATTTATCCGGGTTTTAAGACAAAAATATGGCAAAGAAAATGTGTGGGTAGATTAAAAAATGATTGCTGTTTTACAAAGATGTACTAAAGCAAAAGTAACTATAAATAATAAAATTACTGGTCAAATTAAATTGGGTATGGTTATTTTGATTGGAATACAAAAAAAAGATTTATTGGAACAGGCTGATACTTTAGTCGATAAAATTTTAAATTTTCGTATTTTTAATGATACTAATCAAAAAATGAATTTATCAATAAAAGATATAAATGGATCAATACTTGTTATCAGTCAATTCACTTTATGTGCGGATACCAATAAAGGAAGAAGACCAAACTTTTTAGAAGCTGCAAAACCAGAAAATGCTAAGAGTCTCTATCAATATTTTATTAATCGTCTAATAGAAAATAATATTCATGTAGAGTCAGGGAATTTTGGAGAAGAAATGCAGGTTGAATTAATTAATAATGGGCCTGCAACTTTTATTCTAGAATCTTAAAGATAAATAAACTTAATTATGAAGTTTTAAGCTAAGCTATTAATTTAATATTATATGGAACGTAAAATAAGAATTGTTATGGGTAAGCCAGGGCTTGATGGTCATGATAGAGGTATAAAAGTTCTAGCCTCTTCTTACCGTGATGCCGGAATGGAAGTAATCTATTTAGGGTTGAGGCAAACACCTGAAATGATAGTTCATGCTGCACTTCAAGAAGATGCCGATGTGATTGCATTATCTAGTCTGAATAATGCACATAATACGATTTTTAAAAATGTCTTAACTCTTATGAAACAAAAACAATTAGATGATGTTTTATTAGTTGGAGGGGGTATAATACCTAAAAAAGATGTTTCTAATTTAGAAAAAGAGGGAGTCGGTAAACTTTTTGGTCCGGGAACACCGATCCAAGAAACAATTGATTTTATTACAGATTGGGTTAATAAAAATAGACGCTAGATGGATTTAACAAATCAAATTGAATTAGAATTATATTTTGCAGATCATTTTGATACTGTTTTATTTCCAGTTTTAGCAGATATTTATCTCGAAAAGAAAGATTTTAAACGTGCGCGGAAAGTATGTGAGATAGGATTAAAACATCACAGGAATGACTCCTCTGGATTATTTCTTCTTGCTAAAATTAATAATATTGAAGGTAATTATAAAGAATCTGAAAAGTTATTAGAAAAAGTTCTAACATATTCAAACGGTCATCTTGCAGCAGCAGAAATGTTATGTGAAATTCAAACTGTTTTAGGACGTGCTTCAAATCGAATCCTAAAATCTTGGAAGCACGTATTATTATTGAACTCTGAACATGAAACTGCTAAAAATTTTATAAGTAAAGTCGAAAGTCTTGACAATAAAAAAGAGACTTCCATAAGCAATAAAAAATCTACAAAAACTAATAAAATTTCAATTGAAGTTGAGCCTAGAAAAGAGAAATCAGTTATTAAAATAGCTGAAGATGAAATAAGTAAACCTCTTAAAGTGAGTTCAAGGCTTGCAACTTTCACATTAGTTTCAGTTTTAAAAAATCAAGGATTATTTGATCAAGCGCTAGAAGTTTTAGATGCTTTGGAACAAAAAGGGGAAAGTTTAGAGTCTATTTCTTTAGAGCGAGAGATTATTCAAACACTTTTAAAAAACTTACAAAAGGATTAAAAAATGAGTGATTCAATTTATGATAAAAGACAAAATGCACTTAGAACTGTTCTTGATAATGAGGGATTAGATGGCATCCTCATTACTAACTTAACAAATATTCGATATATTTGTGGATTTACGGGTTCTGCCGCTTCCTGTCTCGTAACTCCGGAAGGAAAATACTTTATCTCTGATGGCCGCTATATTGAACAGTCGAAAGAGCAAGTAAAAGGTTTTGAACGATTTTTAGACATGTCTTCTCACTTTCACCAAGTTAAAAAAAACAACTTAAATCCAAAAGGGTTAAAACTCGCTTTTGAAAGCAATCATATGAGTCATTCTCAATATGAGAATATGATAAATCTATTTCCAGACACGGCTTGGAAGAGTTCAAAAATGATACTCGAAGATCTAGCTGCGGTAAAAGACAATCATGAATTAGACTGTATTCGAACAGCGGTAGAAATAACAGACAAAGTCTATGAAGAAATATTACCGATGTTAAGACCTGGATATACAGAAAAACAAGTAGCTAACGTAATGGTTTCAAAATATAGAGAATATGCAGAGGGAGAAGCATACTCTCCAATTGTTGCGACAGGTCCAAACGGAGCACTTCCTCATGCAATACCAACTGATAGAGAATTTCAAAAAGGAGATTTTATTGTTATTGATGCCGCTGCAAAATATGGAGGGTATCATGCTGATATGACTCGTACTCCTGTTGTTGGAGAAGCATCAGAAAAACATAAAGAGGTTTATCAAATTGTTAAAGAAGCTCAAAAAAGAGGGTGTGACGCTGCAAAGTCAGGTGTGGCATGTAAGGTTGTTGATGCTGCAACACGTGATTATATAGGTGAAATGGGGTATGGTGAGTATTATACTCATGGTACGGGGCATGGCCTAGGATTAGAGATTCATACCTCCCCTCGTTTTAGTCCGCAAAGCGAACAAACATTAGAAAAAAATAATGTTATGACTATAGAACCGGGAATTTATTTAGCTGGTTGGGGTGGAGTTCGAATTGAAGATGATGTAATTATTGGGGATGATGGTTGTGAAATATTAAATAAAACAACCAAAGAATTAGTCGTACTAAATTAGTTTTTAATCCGGTTTTTTTATGATTGATTTATACAAGAAACCGGAACTTTATGATGCTATTCACTCAGATTACATATGGGATGAAAAACTAATTTCCAGAATTGGGGAAAAAGTTGGAGGTCCAGTTTTAGAAATTGCATCCGGAACTGGAAGATTATCAAAAGTTATTTTAAACTTGGGTTTAGATTATACAGGAATAGACTTAAGTAAAGAATATACAAATCTTGCAAATATGCGCTACGGAAAAGAAGGCTCTTTTTATGTGGGTAACATGCAAAATTTTGATTTAAAAAAAAAGTTTGAGTTTGTTTTTATTGGATTTAATTCCTTCCTTCATAACCTAACGAATGAAAGTGCTATTAATTGCCTTAATTGCGTTTCTCAACATTTATCAAACAATGGTACTTTTTTATTATCAATATATATTCCCGACCCATCATTTCTGTTTCGTGATTCTGATGAGTTACATGCGGCGACAGATTTTTTCAAGTTTAAGGGTTCTAAATGTAGAATTATGGAAATAAATTTATTTAACCAGGAAACAGAAGTAAATAGCTTAACCTGGTATTTAGAGATGGATGGAGTCATACAACCTGAAAAATACAGTTTTAGTCAAAAAATGTACTATCCTCATGTAATGGATCTTTTATTCGAAGAAGCAGGCCTACAAATAAAAGAAAAATTGGGCGAATATGATGGTTCTCCTATGGATGAAACAAGCAACATGCAGATTTATATTTGTAAGAAAAAATAATCACTTTTTTAAACTATTAAAAAGCTAAATAAGTTTTACTAAGGATAACTTTTAGAACATGATAAAAACAGTGTTTTTTGATATAGGAGGAGTTCTGATAGATATTCATCCATCTAGAACTTTTCAATACATAAGTGATTGTCTTCAGATTAATAAGTCTATTGTTGAAAAAAGTTTTCCTCATTCTGCTCATAATGACTATGAAAAAGGTAAAATGAGTAATAGTGATTGGTTTTTAAATTATAAAAACTCACTGCCTCAACCTTGTTTCTTAGAAGAAATTGATTTCTGGAAAGCATGGAAACTATTATTAGGTAAAGAAAAGAAAACTGTTGAACTAATTAAAAGTTTAAAAAATAATTATTCTGTTTGGTTATTATCAAACACTAATCCAAAACATATTCGAGATGAAATAGAAAATAAATATGAATTTCCTAAATTGATAGATGGTGCTGTTTATTCATTTGAAGTTGGACTAAGAAAACCAGATATGAATATATATAAGATTGCAGCGGAAATGGCTTCGGTAGAACCGAATGAGTCTGTTTTTGTAGATGATCTAATTGAAAATATTACTTCATCAAAAAAATTTGGAATGAATTCCATTCACTTTACTACATTTGAAAAATTAAAGAAAGATTTCAAAATTTTGGGTGTTGAACGATCATGAATCAAATACGCATCTTTATAATTTATTTTTTATTAAGTCTATTATCATTAAGAGCTACAGGCGCTTGGATGGTAAATCAAAGAACCCATGGTGAAATAAAATGGAAGACGCTTAGAACTGAAAACTTTGATATACATTATTATGATAAAATTGAAAAAATTGCATTAAGAGGAGCATCAATTGCTGAGCAAATTAGGCCGACTTTGATGAAACAAATGGGGCTTGATAATCTTGATCGATTATCGATTGCATTCACAGAGGAAGATGAGATCTTAAATGGTTTTGCAGTACCAGCTAACTATACTATTATTTGGATTGATCAAAATGATGCTGCATTATGGAGTGGTGATGAAAAATGGCTAAGAACAGTACTCGCTCATGAGCTGCAGCATCTTGTTTTTTTTAATACAATAAAAGGACCACGGTGGTTACCAAAGCCAATGGGTAATTTAAGCTCTAATATTCCGGGATGGGTTTTAGAAGGGTTAGCAGAATATTATACTGAAAAATGGCGTCCGTTTAGATTTGATATATCACATAAAGGGCATGTTTTAAGAAATACTGTTCATAAAATTAAGGATCCGCATAATGATGGGTTTTCAAAAAGTTTATATTTAGCAGATCGATTTGGTGATACTACTATTACAAAGATTTTAAATTATCGTAATAAACTAGGTTTTTTAAATTTTGAAAGTTCATTCAAAAAACACACAGGTATAAAACTTAAACAGTTTAATGAAGATTGGCGTATTCAGATGAATACTTATTATTACGGAAAGCGTTCTCAAAAAGAAATGATTACAGATGTTGGGGAAAAGAAAAAATTTCCAATAAAAGGAATAAAATCTTTTGATTATTTCTCTGATACAACTCGTCTTGCATTAATAGGTAAAATGTCAAAAGGACAGCGTGACTTTTCTTTAGTAATAGCCAAACGGGATACAGCGAAAGAAAATAAAATTTATAAAAAACGTATACAAAAAGAAGAAAAAAATAAAAAAGAAAAAGCAAAAAGACCTGAGAAAAAATGGATTTTAAAAGAAGTTGACTCTGGAATCTTTGGTGAACTAATTTTTAATTTAGATGTTTCACCAGATGATAATTTAATTATCTATCCCAAATATCATTATGGAAACAAACAATCATTAATGTTTGATATTTGGAAATATGATATAAATCTGAAGAAGTCTTTCTTATTAACAAGCTCAATGAGAGCTAATTATCCTAAGTTTTCCCCAGATGGGAATCAAATTTTATTTGTTTCTCATAAAAACTCAACTACTCAACTATTTACTATGAAAACGGATGGAACAAATATAAAACAGATAACAAATAATAAAGGTGATGTTCAAATCATTACTCCTTCATGGAGTCCTAATGGAAATTCAATTTCATTTGCGATGTCTAACCTTAATGGCTGGATGGATATATATATACTAAACCTTACAACTGGAATAACTAAGCAAATTACCAATTCAATAGAATCTGATTATAATCCAATTTGGATTCAAGACGGTAACAAAATTTCGTTCACAGGACTTTATGACCAGACACCTAATCTCTTTACTTATGATTTTAAAAATGGAGAAATTATTCAAAATACGGATGTTGGAGATATTGTAAATGGAACTCAATGGAATAAGAAAAATCAAACAATAACTGCTATGACTCTAAATACTATTGAGAACTCAATGGTAATTGAAATTAAACCTGATAGAAGAGCTCAAAAAACAAAAGTAATTATGAATGAGAAATATTCTTCATGGATTAACAAAAAACCAGATCATATCATAAAGAAGATTGATTTTGACCAACCGATAAAAATAGTTAGTCAATCAAAATATTCCTTTAAAAAAAACATGAGGCATTTAGGTACAATCATCTTTCCAGATTATTCAAGTTTATTATATAATAGTGCATATACAGATGTTTTAGGGAGGCATATTTTTTCTACGCTATTTTGGACAGATTATGATAAGAACTCAAGCCTTTTTATCCAATACCAAAATAGTACAGGATCTCCTCTTATTGGATTTTGGGGTCTGGACTTTTATCGAAATGCAAATTTTCAATTTCAACTATATGGTGAAAATGATGAATCCATATTAGAATTTTTTAATGGATTTTCATTTTGGGGGCGAATACCGTATAATTTTGGGAAGTCTCTTTTTGCAAATCACTCTATTAATTATTCCTTTCAATTTATTGAAAGAGGTATTGAAGTGATGCCGATTCAATCGCCTGCATCCTTATTTAGTGCTCCTGAATCAGGAAAAGAAAGTAGTTTTAACCTTGGTTATACCTTAGTTAAGAAAAGAAGTCATTCTCGAAATTTATTAAACCCGAATCAAGGCTATGGAATTAGTTTTTCCATTAAAGAAACTCTTAAACCAATATTTGGAGAGTTTGACTATAGACAATTTAAATTTGATTTTTATTTAAATCAAAAAGTGGGGTTTTTCTCAATCTATTCACGTCATCGTTTTGAATCTATGAGTGGCAATCCTCCGAACCAAGAACAACTCGGAATCGTAAATATACCTAATTATTATATAATGGGTTCAACAACTCCGGGGCGTGAATATATGTCTCCTCGAGGGTTTAGTGGACCCCCTAAACTTGGAAACCAAGCTTATCTTGGAACGTTTGAATTTAGAGCTCCAGTATTGCCTATTAATATTCTACAGGCATTCAGAATTATTAATATTGGAAATCCAACATTTGCATTAATTTCAGATTTTGGAGATGCATGGACTAATAAAAGAGATAGTAAAAAATTAGTAGTACAAGTAGGAGCAGAATTCAGAATGTCAATATCTCTGACAAGCATACCAGTTTTTACTTTTAGTTATGGTTGGGCACAGTCCCCAAAAAAATGGAATAAAGAATTAGTCCCAGATCCATATTTCCAGTTAACAGTTATTAACCCTTTTTAATAAGTAATTAGAATCTAATCTTTCTTACTGCAATTGAAAAAGAAAGACTTGGTGGTTTAAGAAGCGGTTCCAACTCATTCCAAATTGCAGGTTCAGTCTTGGTAAGGGCCTTCCCCTCATCATTTAATTGCCCTGTGTCTTTTTGCCATTGCCAAGGTCCTTGTAAATGAGTAAAAGTATAAATAGTTGAAAATATAATATCTCTATTAGGTGTAATTTGAATTGCAAAATTTAAATCGATAGATGGATCAGAAAAAAAAGAGGCAACATTATGTCCCTTATCATCACTTCTAAAAGCAAATAAAGCGGGTAATCGTAATGATGTAGAAAAGGTTGTTCCAAAAATTGAGATAATAGGGTAGTTCAGATTTGTTCCAAAGCCAAAGTAACCATTCATTTTTTCTCGTGAGTCTTTTACAGATCCAAGGTATCCATTTAAACTTGTTGAGATGTCACCAAATGTATTAAAAATAAAATTTCCAGAGATTTCATATTTAATTTTTCTTGAAAAAGAGAGACTTAATCCTGTTACAATGGGCGATCTTTTTAATTCATAGGCTTTGTAACCTGGTTTTATATCTTTCCATTTTCTGATTATTTTTCCTCTGCTTGCATCTGGTCCAATATCTACAATCTTGACAAGGCCATGTGAACGACCTGGTAGCTTTACAGTCTTCCCTTTATATTTTTTTAATTTATCCGGTGCAGTAACCTCAAAAATTGCACCTTTTTTCAAACCTAGATTTTTTCCTGAAAACATAGTTATATAATTTTTATCAACTTCAATTATTTCACTATTTATCATATATAATTCTTTTAATTTCCATCTAATTTGTAAAGTTATGTTGTTTAGAACTTTTATAAGAGACGCATCTTTATTACCCCCAGTATAACTTGAAGAAATAGGAATAGATTGTAATAATTCACCATTTTTTATATTTACAAATTTAATATTTGCTTTTAGTTCAGTATGTATATTATTGCGTATCTGGAGTCCAATTTGTAAAGTATCAATCTTTTTAGATTGTTCAATTGATGTTGTTACAACAGTTTTAACAAGCCATGAAAATAAAGTTTCATCTTTATCTTCAGATTTACTGTTATTTTGGTTCTTCTCTTCTTTTAGAGGTTTTCCTTTCTGGCTAAAATGAATAATTTCTAGTATCAATGCTTCCTCTGCAGCTGCTAATTCTCCAATTGCAATAATATCTTTATCAGAAACAGAGCCAGATAATTGAAATTTTTGTTCTTCTAGAATTTCATCTATAATATTTCTATCAATAATATTAAATCGACCAATAGAAGAAGCTTGCGAAGAAATTATAGAGAGAACTTTATCTGCAATAATAATATTTTCTTGATCGCTTGTTGGTAGAATTAACAAGTCTTTTTTATCTAGAGTTATACTTGAGTCAAGAATTTCATTAGATCCAATTATAAAACTAAAAATAAATAAATAAATAGTTATTATTATTTTCATCAAAATTGCCACTTGAGAGGTTTTGAAATAGACGCTGTAACCCAGAATGAATTATTTATAATCTTTTTATTTTTATAGTCCTGAATAAAACCCAGGGTTAGATCACTAAACTTAGTAACATAAAATTCAATTTCGCCTAAAGTTTGGATTCTTGATCTAGATTGATTTTTAATATTATTACTTATTTGATAAAAATAATCAAGTTCAAATCTAGATTTAAACGACCTAATTAAAAAATCTATTGAATAACCACTTTTTAGATAAGAGGTTTTTACCTCGCTATTAAGGTAATCTGAATTATCAAATGCCGGTCCAACCTCAATTGTCATATTTCTATTATCTTTATTTTGAAGAAACCAACCTACACCTTGGCTATAATGATAACGGAGATTCATGTTTTGTGATGTGTTTTTTTCATATACGATTGTGCTAAAAGAATAAAAATCATTGAATTTTATTAATCGGCGACTAGATTTATATCTTATTCTAATTTCTGTTTTTTTGTTATAGGCATTAGCATAAAAACGTAAATCTTTAAATGTAGTTAATGTTGTCCTTTTTATTCGTCCATATCCTGTCAAACCAAAATCGAATAATTTTGATTGGACTCCTCCAACTCTAATATATTTTTTCCAATTGATGGATTCTTTTTCTGGATCGTGTCCAAATAAAATTGAAAAAACTATTTGAAAAAATAATATTTTTTTCAATACTTTATTTTTTTGCCACTTTGCATTAGGAGAATCGCTAAAAAAGTAAATATAATGGTGAGTACAATTGCCATTACATAACTGATATATACAGGCGAATCACTAACTCCTAAAGTCGTGTAACGGATACCATTGATCATATAATAAATAGGGTTTATATAACTGAGTGTTTGTGCCCAATCCGGAAGCATTTTTATTGAATAAAACACTCCACCAAGAAAACTCAAAGGAGTTAAAAAAAAGTTTTGCATCATTGATAGCTGATCCCAACTCTCGGCAAGTTGCCCGAGGAGTAATCCCATACTAGAAAATGCCCAAGAAACCAGAAATATGAATAGGATAGTACCTAAAGGATCATGTACTGGCATCCCAACAAATAAGACCCCAAGAAGAAGTACGAGGACTCCGTTTACCATGCCGCGGACTGCACCACCAATGATATATGCTAAAGCAATTTCTATTCCTGATAAAGGGGCAGTAAGTAAGTCCGGTAATTGTTGTAAGAGTTTCATTTGTAAAATTGAAGATGATGTGTTCGCGGTTGCATTCGTCAATGTATTCATCATAATTAATCCAGGAAGAATAAATAAAGTATACGGAATACCATGAATCTCTGAAATTCTTTGTTCTAAAGTAAAACCAAAGATAGCAATATATAGTGCGGAGGTTATAAGTCCGGGTAAAACTGTTTGCCTATAAACAGAAAAGAATCTACCCACTTCTCTAAAAATGAGTGTTTTTAAACCAATCCAATTCATTCGTTAATTCCTTTACCAGTTAGATTTAAAAATACATCTTCAAGAGTAGATTTTGTTGATTCAATTTTTTGAATATGCATACCTTCCGTGGTTAATAATTGTATTATTTCAGGCATTGAAACATCCGGGTCTTTTACAGAAATGTGTAGCTTATTCTCATCTATCGTATATTTATAACCCGATAATATTGATTTAATATTTTCTTTAATATTCAATACTTTAATAGAAATTCCTGCAGTTCCAAGTTCTTTGGTAAGACTTTTAGGCGACCCTCTTTTTAGAATCTTTCCCTGGTTAATAATTGCTACATTCTCACATAAAAGCTCTGCTTCTTCAATATAATGTGTTGTGAGAAGAATTGTTTTGCCTTTTGAGTGCAGTTCTCGTAAATATTTCCAAAGGTCTCTTCTTAATTCAACATCAACTCCAGCTGTGGGTTCATCAAGTATAATAATCTCAGGATCGTGAACTAGAGCTTTCGCTAATTGGAACCTTCTTTTCATTCCACCGGATAACTCTCTTAACTTAGAATTACGTTTTTCAGTAAGTCCAAGTCTATTAAATAAACTCTCTATTTGTGGCTGGGCTTCTTTTTTTGTTATCCCATAGTATCCAGCATGAAAGTGTAATAGTTTTTCAATAGAGAAGAACCAATCAACAGAAAATTCCTGTGCTGCAATACCAATTTTAGATCTTGTAAATCGATAATCTTTAACGGTATCTTTACCAAAAACAGTTGTTGTCCCCTCGTCTCTAAAAACAAGGCCTGTTAGAATATTAATTGTTGTTGTTTTACCTGCTCCATTCGGGCCCAATAAGCCAAAAAATTCACCTTTTTTTATTGTTATGTCTACACCATTTAAAGCTTTTAGGTTACCATAGGACTTAGTTAACCCTTTTATTTCAATTGCTGGATCAATCATTTATTTTTTTGGTGTTATGAAGCACCAGAAGGATTATATATCCAAAGACTTCTTCTATTTTCATCATTTTGATATTTTCTTTAGTTGTTTGTTATTAATTTATAGATAGTGCCTAAATAATCCACTACATAGAGTTCGCCTGAATTATCTTCACCAAATGATGCTATAAATAAAGGAAGGTCTTTACTATTCTTTTTTAATTTTTTTCTTATGTTTTGAAAATTTGAAATTTTACCATTTTTGTATTTAAAAGCCCAAATACGTCCAGTACAATAATCTCCAAATATATAAGTTCCCCAAAGAGATGAATTCTTATTCCCTCGATAAACATAGCCACCTGTAACTGAGCAACCCGTTGCTTCTGATTCATCCATGCCCATTAATATTCTCATATATGCTGCATTATTAGGATATTCGTGAACAGGCATAATTAAACCTGTTGTATCGCAAAAATCTTCAGGATTAAAGCAATGGTCAGCTTCCATTATTCGCCAACCATAATTTGCTCCTTTTGCATCATTCCAAGTATTCCAATTCACTTCTTCCCATTTATTCTGTCCAACATCGCCAATCAATAAATCACTTGTAACTCTGTCAAAAGAGAATCTCCAGGGGTTTCGTAATCCATAACAGAAAATCTCACCTTTTTTATTTTTTTGATTATAAAATGGATTGTCTTTTGGAATACTATATGGTTCTCCATTATCAACATCTATCCTTAAAATAGACCCTAGAAATGTATTTAAATCTTGAGAATTATTATAAGGATCTCCAGATTTACCGCCATCCCCAAAAGCGATGTAAAGCATATTATCTTTTGGGCCAAAGGCTAAATGCCCCCCATTATGATTTCCAAAAGGCTGTGGAACTGTTAAAAGGACTTTTTCGGAGGATGGATCTGCAAGATCTGGATTAGAAGTGACAGAAAATCGAGAGACAATAGATGTATCTTTTTTATTGACATAGTTCACATAAAAAAAACCATTTTTTTTATACCTTGGATGAAAGGCTAATCCGAGAAGTCCTTCTTCGCTTCCAGGCGTCAAAGATCCATGGACTCGATCTGTAATATCCAAGAATGGATTTTTTAGTGTCTTTCCATTTTTTATAATAAATATTTTTCCTTTTTGATTTAAAATAAATAATCGATCTTCTTCACCAATTGGTTGAGTTAGGTATAGTGCTTTTGCGGGAACTTTGGCAACTTTTAATACCGCAATCTCTGAGCCTATAAGTAGGCTGAAAATTGTAATTTTTAAAATTATAATTTTAATTTTCATTTTTAGCCATCATCATTAAAAATTCATTTTCTGAAAGTATTTTAATATTTAATTCTTTTGCTTTTTTTAATTTTGATCCTGCTCCTTTTCCTGCAATGACAAAATTAGTCTTCTGGCTAACAGTTGAAGATGCTTTTGCGCTATATGATTCAACTTTTTTTTTGGCATCAGATCTTGTTATTTGTTCAAGCCCACCGGTAAAAACAAAGATTTTATTAACCAAGTTATTATTTTGAATTCGTTCATAAGCAGAAAAGCGAATACCTGCTTCCAAACATTTACTAACTGTTTTAATATTTGAGTCTTCAATCCAGAATTGAATAATATGCCGGGAAACAACAGAGCCTATACCGTCAATTGATTGAATTTCTTCTTTTGAAGAAGCAATAAGTTTATTTAAATCTCCAGAAAAATGACTTTCAAGTAATTTTGATATATGATCACCAACATTACGTATACCCAACGCAAATATAAATTTTGAAAAGGTGGTTTTTTTAGATTTATTTATGGAATTTAATAAATTTTCTGATGATTTATCTCCTAGCCTCACCAGCTTTTTTAAATCATTTTTATCTAAAAAAAATAAATCTGAGATGGATTTGATAAGTTCTTTATCAACAAGTTGATCGACTATCTTATCTCCTAGTCCATCAATAGCCATTGCATTTCTAGATGAGAAATGTTGTATTTTTCCCTTAATTTGTCTTTTACATGAAGCATTACAGCATCTCCATATTGCCTCTCCTGGGATACGATAAACTTTTGTGCTGCAGATTGGGCATTCATTTGGAAAGATATATGGCTTTGAATCTGAAGGACGGTTTTCTTTAATGGGCTTAATAATTTTAGGGATTACATCTCCAGCTCGTTCAATTAAAACAGTATCACCTATTCGGATATCTTTTCTTTCTATTTCATCTTGATTATGTAGTGTTGCATTTGAAACTGTTACGCCAGCAACAAATACAGGTTCTAATTTTGCGACGGGAGTTAATGCTCCGGTACGACCAACTTGAATACTAATGTTTTTAATTATGGTTGTTGCTTGTTGTGCTTGAAATTTTCCTGCAATAGCCCATCGGGGAGATCGATTTCTTTTTCCTAATCTATTTCTAGAGTTATAATCATCAACTTTAAATACAGTACCATCTATTTCATAAGGAAGTTGATTTCTTTTTTTTTCAAGTTGATTATGATAGTCAATAATACCTTCAGAACCGTATACTTCTTTGCATAATGGGCATGTTGGAAGTCCCCATAACTTTAAAGTCTTTAGTACGGAAAAATGGTTCTCAAACTGAGAGCCTTCAATTATCCCAAGCTCATAGAAAAAAATCGAAAGAGGTCTTTTAGCGGTTATAGATGGATCAAGTTGCCTCAAGCTTCCAGCGGCAGCATTTCTTGGGTTTACAAATAATGGTTTTTTATTGACTAATTGGTTGTTATTTAAAATATTAAAACTATGTTTGTTTATGAAGACTTCTCCGCGAACTTCTAATAGTTCAGGTAAAGGCCTTTCAGTATCTCGAAGTTTTAAGGGAATTGATTTTATAGTTTTTAGATTTAAAGTTATATCTTCTCCTTTAAAGCCATCACCTCTTGTGGATCCTTTTTCTAAGATACCTTTTCTATATACGAGCTCAACTCCAAGTCCATCAAGCTTAGGTTCCGCTATGTATTTTATATTATTTTTATTTAAGCCTTTTTTAATACGTTTATTGAATGCGCTTAATTCATCTGAATTCACCGCATTTGCAAGCGAGAGCATTGGCAATTGATGATCAATAAGTCCAAACTTAGAGTTAGGTTTTGCACCAACCCTTTGGGTTGGAGAATCAATTGTAATAAAATCTTTATTATTCCCTTCTAATGTTTCTAGCTCCCTAAGTAGTTGATCATAATTTGAATCAGAAAGAACCGGAGAATCTAGAACGTAATATTTAAAATTATGTTCATTAATTATCTTTTTTAATTCATCAATACGTTTAATCGGGTTCATTTATTTAAACGGCTCCGTTGTTTGAAATATTCCGACGGGTCAATTAGTAACTTGTCGACTGGTTGTAATTCACCATCATCATTTAAAGGTGTGCCAAAAAGGTTCTGTTCAGTATTTATAATAAAATAGTACTGTAACCGTTCCCCAGGGTATTTAATTGGCTCATAAATAAATTCAAACAATCCAGATTTCCCGTCAAGTTTAATTTCTTGATAATATTCTAGGAGGTTTGTTTTGAAAAATAGATTCGATGAGATAATTGAATCTTTAGGAATATTTGTTAAAAAAATTAAAGTGTGTGAGCGACCTTTTAATAGTGGGTTTGGCGGATTATGATATAATCTTTGATTTTTAAATAAACCCGGATTATCATCGCGAACTTGATTCTCAATTTGAGAAAATATAAAAACAGGTAATATGCAAAGTATTTTTAATATCATAAAATAGATGTACTAATTATTTTTTATAGTTAAGCACTCTTTTCTCCATTTTTTTTCATTTATTTCACCTTCAACGAAAAATCTTTGGGCACATTTTAAATCTGTTTTTGCAACAATAGGTAGGCTTTCAAAATCAAAATGTATAATCAAAACACCATGTGTGAACTGTTTATTAGAAAGACCTGCCAATAAGCTCATTGCTTTAAAGCTAAACAAAAGCGAGTTATTTATATCATTAGTATTGGGTTCAATTTCGAGTTGTAAGACTGTATTATTTTTATCGATGTAAAACTTATGTCCAAGTAGAAGCGGAGAACTTGAGTCTTCAATAAAATATTCCTCTAGCATAATTTTAATTTTGTTATCATTAAAATTGCTATTGCATAAAAGCACTGTATTACATGTAATTATCACTAGCAATAATTTGAAAGTTTTCATGAAAAGGCTTCTAATTATTTACGATTTTATTTATAAAGATATTCTAAAATTAAGGGTTTTTGATTTCTATTGATAGACAAGAGTTGTAACCAAGTGGTCTTTAAATATTTTATATTTAGAGAGTTGCACTAGAGTGCTCAAAATCACTACTTTTAAAGATATCTATACGGGGTGATATGTTAAAATATATATTAAGTACTTTAATTCTAATCTCATCTATTTTTGCTGTTGATTCACCAAAGTCATCTACAGTAAGAACAGAATATGGTTTTATTGATTATTCTAACCGGTTAATTGTTGGTAGAGGAACGGCTTTAATTTCTGAACGTAGGAGCTCATCCGGAGATTTACAGGTCATAGAAAAAAATCTAAAATTATCTAAAGGTGAAGCAAGAGCAACAGCAAGGGAAAATCTTCTAGACTTAGTAAAGCTTGTTCATTTTGATAGTCGCACTGTTGGGGAAATGATGTTAAATGACAATCTCACCCAAAATAGGGTTGAATCACTTGTTGAAAGTGCATACCAACAAGGGGAAATAGAGTATTTAGAAAAAAAAGAAGTAGCAATTGCATTAGCGGTAAAGATGTCTGGATTGGCTGAAATTTTAATTGATGCAAATGGATATATGAGTGAGAACTTAGCTCAGTCCACTTTTTTAATGACGCGTAATTCAATACCAAAAACTGAAAGAATCTCTGGAATTATAATTGATGCTAGAAGCATCTATCATGTTCCGGCAATGGTTCCCAAAGTGTTTAATGAGTCTGATAAATTAATTTATGGTCCAAGGCACTACACTAGGTCAAGATCTGTTAATAAAGGTCCCATTGGATATGCCCATTCAATAGAAGATTTAAATGTGGTTAGACGAGTTGGTAATAATCCAATCCTTATTGATGCTGTAAGAAGCGATGATACTATAAACCTCACTGTTTCAAATTTTGATGCTGAAAAAATCAGAGATGCCGAAAAAAAATTCGGTTTACTCTCAAATTGTAAAGTCATAGTACTTTTGAAATAAAAGCATTTAACGTTACTAAGTTTATTTGTATTTAATTGAACTAGTATCATATTTAGATATGTAATTTTATTATTTAAGGTCATTCTTATTTACGGAATGGCTTTTTTTAAATATTTTATAGTTTAAAAGCTTAAAAATTAATATTCATGAAAAAAGCAAGATTATTTCTAGCTGATGGAAAGTCTTTTGACGGATTTTCTTTTGGTGCAGAGGGCGAAGTTATAGGCGAAGTATGTTTTAATACTGGTATGACTGGTTATCAAGAGATATTAACAGATCCATCATATTGTAAACAGATAGTTGTCATGACTTCACCGCATATTGGTAATTATGGTATAAATAGCGAGGATATTGAATCTGGCAAGATTCAAGTTAGCGGTTTTGCTATAAAAGAAGAATGCCTGAGGCCTTCAAATTGGAGATCTGAACAATCTATTGGGGATTATCTTCGAGTCAATAATATTGTTGGGATACAAGGTATTGATACTCGCGCACTAACAAGGCATATCCGAGATAATGGAGCAATGAATGGTATCATCTCAACTGAAGAGAATGATTTTGATTCTCTTGGGTTAAAATTAGTTATATCCCCAAAAATGTCAGGTTTAGACCTTGCAAAAATAGTTACTTGTAAAAAAGCCTATAATTTTAGTAATCATAAAAAAAATAATTTTAAAATAGCGGCAATAGACTTTGGCATTAAATATAATATTCTACGTTTACTAAATAAAAGTGGTTGCAATGTAACTGTCTTTCCAGCGCAAACCTCGTATAATAAAATTTTAGAATTTAATCCTGACGGTGTGTTTTTATCAAATGGGCCAGGTGATCCCGCGTCTGTTACGTATGGAATAAAGTTAGTTAAACAATTATTAGGGGAATTCCCAATTTTTGGTATTTGTTTAGGTCACCAAATACTTGCACTTGCACTGGGAGCAAAAACATTTAAGCTTAAATTTGGTCATCGAGGAATTAATCATCCTGTGAAAAATTTAAAGAACAATACTATTGAGATCACAAGTCAAAATCACGGTTTTGCAGTTGATTTAAAAAGCCTCCCACACAATGTCATTACCACTCATATAAATTTAAATGATAATACTTCAGCTGGGTTAGAAAGTGAAGATTTAATGGCTTTCTCAGTACAATACCACCCTGAGTCAAGCCCTGGTCCACATGATAGCAGATATCTATTTGAAAAATTTATAAATCTTATAAAAAATGCCTAAAAGAACAGATATAAAAACTATATTAATTATAGGAGCGGGACCTATAGTTATTGGACAGGCATGTGAGTTTGATTATGCTGGGACGCAAGCGACTAAAGCTCTTAAGGAGGAGGGGTATAAAGTCGTCCTTATAAATTCAAATCCAGCAACAATTATGACAGATCCAGAATTAGCAGATGCTACTTATATAGAACCACTTACTATTGAATTTCTTGAAGCGATAATTATTAAAGAAAACCCTGATGCAATTTTGCCAACAGTAGGTGGTCAAACAGCTCTAAATTTGGCTATTGAACTTCATGAACAAGGGCTTCTTGAAAAATATAAAGTCCAATTAATTGGTGCACAAGTAGATGCAATCAAAAAAGCTGAAGATAGAGATCTCTTTAAGAAAGAAATGGATAAAGTTGGTATTAATACCGCTCGAGGAAGATTTGTCCATTCATGGGAAGAAGCAAGAGAGATACTTGAGATAATTGAGTTTCCAATGATTATAAGGCCCTCTTTTACAATGGGCGGTACTGGAGGATCTATCGCTTATAATTATGAAGAATTTCAAGATTTAGTTGAAAATGGTTTGAATGCGAGCCCTATCAATGAAGTTCTTATTGAAGAGTCTCTTTTGGGCTGGAAAGAGTTTGAATTAGAAGTAATACGTGATAGTTCCGATAACGCTATAATTGTCTGCTCAATTGAGAATATAGACCCAATGGGTGTTCATACAGGTGATTCGATAACTGTAGCGCCTTCTATGACATTATCGGATAAAGAATTACAAAAATTGAGAAATTGGTCTATTTTATGTTTAAAAACAATAGGAGTTGAAACTGGAGGTTCAAACGTTCAATTTGCAGTTAATCCCCAAAATGGGCGCTGCATAATAATTGAAATGAATCCTCGAGTAAGCCGTTCCTCTGCTCTTGCATCAAAAGCAACGGGGTTTCCTATTGCTAAAGTTGCAGCTAAGCTTGCAGTTGGTTTTAGATTAGATGAATTAGTAAATGAAATTACAGGTCAAACTTTGGCCGCTTTTGAACCTTCAATTGATTATGTTGTAACAAAAATTCCAAGATTTGATTTTGAAAAATTTCCGTCAGCAAATGGTCATTTAGGAGTTCAAATGCAAAGTGTTGGTGAGGTTATGGCCATTGGTAGAACATTCAAAGAGTCTATTCAAAAAGCTTTTCGTTCATTAGAAGTTGGCCTAGATGGTTTAGAAGCTAAATATACTTCTGATGAGGATCCTGATTTACTTAGATCAAAATCACTAGATATGTCAACATTAAGATTTGCAACCAGTTTTAGGCTATTAAAAATTAGGCAGGCTTTTATCAATGGAGAAACATTAGATGAAATCCATAATTTAACAAAAATTGATCCATGGTTTTTAGACCAGATAAAAAGTTTATCAGATTTAAGAGATAACAAATCCTTAAAAGAATTGAAATTGAATGGCTTCTCAGACGCTCAAATAAGTAGATTCTTTAATAAAACAGAAATTGAAATAAGATTAGAAAGGAAAAAAATATTTTTAGAGCCATCCTATAAAGTCGTTGATACTTGCGCTGCAGAGTTCGTTGCAAAAACACCTTACTGTTATTCTTCTTATGATTTAGAAAATGAGATAGCTCCTCTTGAAAATAAAAAAGTTATAATATTAGGGGGGGGACCAAATAGAATCGGGCAAGGAATTGAATTTGATTATTGTTGTGTCCAAGCAGTTTACGGTCTAAAAGACCAAGGTGTTAAAACTATAATGATTAATTGTAACCCTGAGACAGTAAGTACTGATTTTGATCTTGTTGATCGATTATATTTTGAACCCATTACATATGAAGATGTCTTAAACATTGTTGAATTTGAAAATCCAGATGGTGTTTTGGTTCAGTTTGGAGGTCAAACTCCTTTAAAAATAGCAAATGCTTTGTCTGAAGCGGGAGTTCCTATCTTGGGGACATCTCCGAAAAATATTGATTTAGCTGAGGATAGAGAAAAATTTGGTAGAATTCTTAATAAATTAAATATATTATGTCCAAAATATGGAACTGGTAGGACTTTAGATGAAGTAATCGTTGTAGCTGAAAATGTTGGTTACCCCGTATTAGCTAGACCAAGTTATGTTCTTGGTGGTCGCGCTATGGAGATAGTTTATTCAAAAAGTCAATTAATTGATTATATCTCAAGATCTGCAGATGTAACCGCTGGTCATCCTATTCTAATAGATGAGTTTTTAGAAGATGCTTTTGAATTTGATGTGGATGCTCTTTCAGATGGTTTAACAGTCCATATTGGAGGAGTAATGCAGCATATTGAAGAGGCTGGAATTCATTCGGGTGATTCCGCCTGTGTATTACCACCATATAATATAACAGCGGAAGCACTTGAAGAAATAACTAGAGTAACAACTGTCCTTGCTTTGAAGTTAAATGTAATAGGGTTAATTAATCTACAATTTGCTTATAAAATGGGTCAAGTTTTTGTTTTGGAGGTGAACCCTCGTGCGAGTAGAACAATTCCATTTGTAAGTAAAACTACAAATATTCCATTAGCTCGAATAGCGGCTCAATTAGCATTAGGCGTCCCATTATCAAGTTTTAAACTAAAACCATGGGATAAGAATCCTTATGTTGCTGTAAAAGAAGCGGTTTTACCTTTTAATAAATTCCCTGAAGAATCAATTTTTCTAAGCCCTGAGATGAAATCTACCGGCGAGGTTATGGGTATTTCAAAAACGTTAGGAGAGTCTTTTCGTAGAGCCTCAATCAGTGCTGGAAATAAAATACCAACAAAAGGAACAGCTTTTATTTCTGTTAATAATAAAGATAAATTAAATATAATTGAAATAGCTCGAGATTTAGTTGAGATTGGGTTTAGCTTAATAGCAACATTGGGAACAGCAAAAGAATTAGAAAAAAATGGCCTTGACGTTTCTGTGATTTGCAAAGTTGGTGAAGGGAGACCGAATATTGTAGATGAAATAAAAAATGAAAAGATTCAACTTGTCATAAATACTCCAATGGGAGCTCAATCACGCTATGATGAAGAGTCAATAGGACGATTTTGTATTCAAAAAAATATTTTAGCAATTACAACTCTTTCAGGAGCAAACGCAGTCATTAGAGCGATAAGACTTTCTTCAAAAAAGATAGAAGTTAAGTCTATTCAAGAATATCATAAATAAAATTGATAATTGCTTCTTCTAATATTATTCAATAGTATTTTATAATGATTTTATATACTTATACACACTAGTTTAATAAAGATGAAAGAAAAAAATCTACAATCAGCTGATGTAAAACAGAAAGAACTAGACAAGGTTCTTGAAGTAAATAAAAATCTCTATGAAAAGCTAAATAAGCTTCCAGAAATAGAGGCAATAGGAACGATTGAAGTTGGAAAAGAAGGTCCTGTAAAAAAGAATAAAGAAGATGGATTCTTAAAAAAATATTTAAATAAAATAAGATTAGCATATTTAGAAAATGAATTAGTTAGATATGCTGCTTGGTCAATAGTCTTGATTTTTATATCAACATCGGCATTAACTATTATTGAATATGATATGTTTTATAATGATGTTGCTGCAGATATAGAAGGAAGCTTTACATTCGGAGGTGAAAAACCAAACTGGTTAGATACTTTTTTTCATACATTTTGGTGGTCAATTGTAACATTCACAACGGTTGGTTATGGTGACGTGAGTCCTGTAACGCACTTAGGAAAATTATTAACAATAATTATTATGCTATTAAATTTTGGTGTTGTTACTTTGCTAGGTGGAGCTGTTGCATCTGTCCTAGTTGCTCAAAAATTAAAAGGAGATGTTGTTTTGGATGAAAATAAATTTAATAAACATTTAATAATTGCAGGGTGGAATAATACAGTACCTGCAATTCTCAAGCTGATTGATTCTAATCTTGAGTCTAATCCAGTAATTATTCTTGTTAATGAAACAGACCCAGAAATTCTTCAAAGAAACCTAGGTAGTTTTAAAAGGTTAGACATCACTCATATTTCAGAAAATTTCACCCAAGAAAGTGTTCTAAAAAAAGCTTTTATTGAAAATGCAGAAACATTAATGATCTTACCTGATAACTCAGGTCTTTTACCTCATGAAGAACCGGCAGAAGATAAAGCTGTTTTAACTTGTTTGACTGCCAAATCAATTTCAGAATCCTGTAATGTAGTTGCCCACGTACTAAATTCAGAAAATGTCTCACATTTGCAAAGAGCAAATGCTAACGAAATTGTAATACCTGATGAGCATGTTCCTCATCTTTTAGCTAAGCATGTAACAGACCCAGGTGTACCACAATTTTTTGACGATTTAATTTTAGAAGAAAAAGAAAATAAAGGTTTGCAAGAAGTCGATATTCCAAAAACATTAATGGGGCAAACCCATAATAAAATTTCTGCATTTTATAAATTTAAATATGGGTGGTTGCTTGTCGGATATGCAATCAAAAAATCAGGATTTAGCTTAGATGACCAAATGGGGGAGAGTGGTAGTCCTCTTATAAGAGATATGATAAAAGAACAATTAGATGGCGCTGGCATAAATTTAGCAAGTGATGAGCATGTAGTTGTAGAGATTAACCCGAAAGATGATTATAAAATAGATAATAAGCATAGAGCATTAGTTTTGAGGTAATATATGAATCCATCAGCAGAACAAATTAAAAAAATCAATCATTTCAGTAAAGTTCAGATTGAAAGTTGCCAGAAAATTGCAAATGTAGTAGAATTAAAAACCTGTGAACCCAAAGAACACCTTTTCAAAGAAGGAGATACGGGTGATACTATGATCTTAGTTTTTCAAGGACAGGTTGAAGTCTCCAAGGATATGATGGTGAAAACATCAAGTGGGTTTACTACGTCAAGAAAATCTATTATTCGACTTGAGACTACTGACCCTAGACCTTCTAAGCCACCAGAAATTAATTCAACAGTATTTATTGTAGAAGCACCAGCATTTGGGATTGGTGAATTTTCATTGGTTTTAGATAATGCAATTAGAACGGCTCATGTACACTCGACAACTCCTCTACAATATGGGGTTTTAAAACTCGATGACTTCACTGATATTGTTAAAGAAAATCCGGGTATTGGAGGGAATGTTTATTTTGAGGTTGCGAAAGCAGCAGTCAAGAATCTAGCAACGGTAAGCGGTGATGTTTCTAATTTGACTCAAGCTTTTTTCTACGCATTATCTAGGTAATTTATTATTTAATACTAAGTTTCTCGCCACTTTTAGGTTTTTTAAGGTCAATGTTAAGTTCCCAAGATTTTATTGCTTGTTTTATTAGTGTGATTTCTTTTTCGTGAATAAAGTCATCGGCATTTGCAATATCAATATATGAGGAGATAAGAGCTGATAGTTGATCTAAATTAAAAGAGTTATCACTTTTTATTTTACTTAAAGAATCATCAAATTGGTTTTGACGTGCTTCTTCATTTTGTAATTCAATAAACCGATCAGTTGCAATACCAAAATCTTTATTATAATTATCATTTGTTACCTTAGGTTTAAATCGACTGTAGCTAGTAAAAATAACTTTTTTCTCAGAATCATCAATCTCCTGGTCCGCAAAAAATGAAATACATAATAGAGTATAGAGTATATCATGTTTGGTAGACCACTCTGAATTAACCGGATCCTCTGATTTATCTCGAGCAGATATTTTCAGTTGCAATTCCTCCATTCGCTCTTTATCTACATCATTTAAATAACCATCTTGTCTTTGACGTTTCTGCATTAGTTTATCGACCTCAAGAGAAAGAAATTTAACATCTCGTTCTAAAGCTTCAAGGCGTTTATCCATAAGGCCAAAAAGAAGTTCTTTAAATGATTCAATCTGATCTTTTTCTGCAGCAAAGTAAATATTCAAAGTACCTCGATCAGTATCTTCCCAGAAATGAGGCGTAAAAATTGATAATAAAAAACATTGAGTTGCAATATTGGCCTTAAATGTTTTTTCATCAAAATAAGCAAGATCATCTAAATAATCCTCTGCTATTGCTGACGCAAAGTCTAATTGATCTACAGATAAGTAAAAGAGAGCTAAACCTATTTGTATTCTTCGAGTACCATTATTTCCGCCAAGAATACCTTTATCAACCTCTTCCTTAGAGTAACCAGGAGGCTTATCTAACTGAAGTATCATTTTAAGTAAATCAATCTGATCTTCTTTGCTCCAGCCTTTTTGATGGATCAAAACTTGACATTTTCTCAATTCAAAAGTTAGTGTATCTACGACAAAGTATAAACCCGGGTTCTTCTGAGCATTCTTGTATATATCATTCGCATAAAATTTAAATTTATCATAACAATACTTAGCCATATCCACTCTATCGGCCTTAATATATTCTTGTATCATATTAGAGTAATGAAAAGACAAATTATACAAATTCCGAGGTTCATTATTTTTATAGGCATGTTTGATCGCAAATCTAAATAGAGTATTAAATCTTATATTAACATGTCCTAAAATAATATCATCATTTTTTTCCAAACATGTTATTCCAATATCCACCATTTCAGCCGGAATTAAAGAGGCAATATCAAAGCGATCATTTGTAATCATTTTAATATATGAGCTTCCTAAAAGCCTAAAGGTTTTGACTTCATAAAAAGTCATAGACTCAGCCATTTCATCATATTGCATGTCAGTATAAGTCCTGAACGTAGCGTTTGATTTGATCGTAGATGTCAATTTAAAAAAGGATTTATTAAAGTTGGTTTTTCGCTTAATGTAAGTCTGGATAATCGTACTAATTTCTCGAACAATATTAGTTTGAGTCTCTTTGAACTCAGTAAAGGCTAAGAGATCATCAAGTTGATCGAGTGATCCCATAATTTCTTTTTGATATTCCTCAACAATATCTACACTTCCATTCATTGCTGATTTTATCATTGGTTTTTCCATTTCAAAAATAAGACCCTGAATTAGAGATGAGATGGTTGAAACAACGTTACTAGTTTTTGAATATAGAAGAATATAAAAGATATACGGTAGCGTAAACGCCGAAGCCATAAATAAAAAAACATACGAATTGAGGACAACGCTTGAATAACGGTTAAGAGGTTCAATATAAAACATAATTAAAGTAGCATGAAGTGAAGCTATAATTAAAAACCAAACATAAATAAGACTTAACCAATCTTTAACAAAAAGATCCATAAGCTTAGGAGATGATTCGGCAGCGATTGCAATAACAATAATGAGAGTGCCTAAAACCATTGCTAATACTCCACCCCATATTTCAGGTGCCCAATCAAGAGGTACACTTTTGTGGTCTAACATTGTTATACCAAAAGAGGATTCTAAGAAATTAGCAATAAACTGAAAATTTGAGTGGAAGAGTATATCGGAATAGATAATAGCTAATAATACAATGATAAAAGATAAAATTGTTCGATATCTAAATTGAAATCGATTGAGCTTAACTAGAAATGCGTAAAAAGTTTCCATTTACAATTTTATAATCATATTCATAATTAAATTTATGTTCTTATATATTTTATGAAAACATTATTATAACATAAATATACTTAAAGAGAATAATTGAAGAGAGAGAGTGAATATTTTTATAATAATAATTCATTTTTAAAAAAAGATGAGGTAATTTTGTGAAGATCTTGACCTGAATGCTTACATATCATAATTTTTCGGGCTATCTAGTCGTTCCAAAAGATGCATTTGCATTCAATGGCTAGGGATCAAAACAATAACCTTTACCCAAAACAAAAAATATAAGGGGATTTTATGGCAAACTGGAGTCAACATCACGATTTAGTATATGCTTTTGTCTGTGTGTCATTCTTGGCAGATGGAGAAGTAGATGAATCAGAAAAAGAAGCCATGCGCGGCAATGTTAAAGTTATGTTACCAGATTTATCAGATGATGCTTACAATCAAATTGAAGCAGAAGTTATTGATAAATTTATTGACCTTGGTGATGAAGCAGCGAGGACGAGCCAATATAGCGACTCACTAACTGCGCTTAAGGATTTGTTCACTACCGATGACGATAGGTACAAAGTAGTGAAGAATCTTGCTTACATCGCTAGAGCAGATGATTTCATTCATGATAATGAAATGACAATGATAGAAACAGCAGTCAGTGTATTAAACATGACAGGTAAGGTGAAACTTGTTAAGACTGATTCTACGCTTTTCGTAGATCCTACATTCTAAAGGTGATCAATATGTCTTAATGGTAATTTTAAAAAATATTAAGGTTACCATTAAGCTAAAAAGGAATTAAAAATGTCAGAAAAAGAAAGAGGGTCTACCAGACGCGAAGATGAGAACGATGATCGTAGAAATGGACATAGAAGAGAAGGGCATAGAAGAAAAGAAAATCTTCTTGTTGAACTTGAGCGAAGAACTAAGCTCGATCAAAGAATAAACTATCAGCGATTATCCACGCGACGAGCTGAAAGCGATAGAAGAATTTAAATATTAAAGGACATTTTCAAAATGTCCTTTAATATTTTTTAATGCATAGATTTAGGAATAAACTCTTTCCATACCTGTTAAAAAGTTATTTAGCGAACTTAATGCTGATCTAACAGCCTCAAGAATTTCAGTTTGTTTTTCTTCTGTATCACTCAACTCTACGAGCATTTTTCTAACAACCTGTCTATGCCAGACATCAGCATGCATGTGGACAGTAAAAAACTTCAAAGTATTTTCATCCGTTATACCATAAAACTTTTGTAGGCCATCTTTTTTAGTTTTTGAAATTTCTGGTTGCATAGATTCGTAGCAGTAAAGAGCCGATAGTCCTATATGATATTTCTCTGATCTTGATAATCTATTAAAGGTTTCAACAAGTTCGCGTGTTTCATTTAGAGCTACTTTAGTTTTGACTTCTTCACGTGTGCTTCCCATTCCTTCAGCAAATCGCATCCATAATTCTGGGTGATTTTCTTCGCCTTTATCTTCGTCAACTAAATTTTCTAAAAGTAATTGTCTAACTTTTATATCATCACAATTTGAATGAATAGCTGATAAATATCTTGGGAAAGTTGAAACGTGTTGAAAGTACTGGGCTGCATATTCTTTTATTGTCTCTTTTTCTAAAGCACCCTCATTCCACGATTTGTAGAAAGAATGATTCAGTAAGTGGTGTTTTTGAATTTCAGCATCAATTTTTTCAATAAAGGATGAGTTCTTCATGTTTTTTTCCTACTTTTTATTATTAAGAATTTTTAAATAATACTGCGATTACAATTTATAAAAATATTAATTTTATTTACACTTATTTATTTTTTTAAAAGTTGATTTTTTATAAAGATATTATCATACATAATTTACACAATTTTATTATTCATAATTAAACAGGAAAATTGTAAACCCGGTTGTATAGAAAAACTATTTTTATTGTATTTTCTGACCCATTATCTGTTTAAAAAAGTATAATTAAAAGAAATATGAGTACTCCTACAAAAAAAGTTGCGTTTCATACCTTAGGTTGTAAACTAAATTTTTCTGAAACTTCTACAATCTCTAGAGATTTTAAACGCTATGGTTTTGAAAAAGTTAACTACACGGATAAAGCTGATTTATATGTGCTTAACACCTGTTCGGTTACAGAAAATGCTGATAAAGAGGCACGAAAGCTTATTCGGCAAGCTAAGCGAAGAAACCCCAACTCTTCTATTGCCGTAATTGGATGTTATGCACAGTTAAAACCTAGTGAAATTGCATCAATCGAAGGTGTAGATCTTGTACTAGGGGCAGAAGAAAAATTTAACTTACTAAAACATTTAGATAAGATAGATTTAAAAACTGCAGCTACTGTTGTTCAAACTCATATTAAGCATACAACTAATTTTAATTCATCTTTCTCAGATGGAGAAAGAACACGGTCTTTTTTGAAAGTTCAAGATGGTTGCGACTATACATGCTCTTTTTGTACAATCCCTCAAGCAAGAGGAAGTAGTCGGAGTGATACCGTTAAAGGCACTCTAGCAATTGCGGAAAAAGTTGCGAACTCTAATGCTCGCGAAATAGTTTTAACGGGAGTAAATATTGGAGATTTTGGAAAAGGAACTCCCGAAAATTTTCTAGACCTCTTAACCCAATTAGATAAATTAAGTGACATAGACAGAATTAGGATTTCATCGATAGAGCCAAACCTTCTAACGGATGAAATAATTTTATTTTGTAATAATTCAAACAAATTTGTTCCACATTTCCATTTGCCTTTACAATCCGGATCCAATAAAATTTTAAAGAGTATGAAACGTAGGTATAATAAAGAGTTGTATTCGGAAAGAGTTTCTTTAATAAAATCAACTAACTCGGAAGCTTGTATTGGTGTAGATGTTATTGTCGGTTTTCCTGGAGAAGAAAAAGAGGATTTTTTAAAAACATATCATTTTTTAAATGAGTTAGATATTTCATATCTACACGTATTTACATATTCTGAACGTTCTAAAACAGACGCACTAAAAATTAAAGAAGTAGTTTCAAAAGAAAATCGTTCTGAACGAAGCCGCATGCTCCATATTCTTTCGGATAAAAAGAAACGGTATTTTTATGATAAGTTTGTGAAATCTATACGGCCGGTACTCTTTGAAAGTTTTAAAAATGGTAAATTAATAGGTCATACAGACAATTACATTAAAGTCAAAGTTGAAGGCCCTAATACCTTAATTAATAGAATAAAAAATGTTAAGCTCATTCAAAATCAGGGGAGTTTCGTTGAAGGAGTATTGAATTGACAATACTAAATATATATAGATGATACGCCTTGAGGGTATATCTAAGTCATATCCTAGCGGAGAACTATTTTCTAATGTGAATGTATTTCTAAAACGTGGGATGCGCGCAGGTCTGGTTGGACCCAATGGAGCGGGTAAAACGACCTTATTAAGAATTATGCTTGCCGAAGAATCACCTGATTCAGGGAATATTCAAAAAGATAAAACAATTTCAATTGGTTATTTGGCTCAAGATATAGTTGAAACTTCAGAAAAGTCAATTTTAAAACAGGTTTTAAAAGCATATCCAGAAGTATTAGAGCTAGAATTGAAAATAGAAAAATTATCGGAGGCTTTATCTAATAAACCCGGTAATAGCGATGTAATAAATGAGTTGGGTGAGTACCAGAGTCGGTTTGAAGCACTTGGTGGTTGGACGGTAGAAAAAAAAGCAAAAAAAATACTAGGCGGATTAGGGTTTGTCGAGTCTCAGCTTTTAGGGTCTATGCAAGACTTATCTGGTGGTTGGAGAATGAGAGTTGCCCTCGCTACTATCCTTTTGCAAGAGCCAGATATTTTATTTTTAGATGAGCCAACCAACCATTTGGATTTAGAAGCAACAATATGGTTAGAATCCTTTTTATCAACTTGGAAAGGAGGTATTGTAATGATAAGTCATGATCGAGAGTTTTTGGATAGGTCAATAAATCATACCTTAGAGATCGATCTAAAAAAAGTCAGCCTATATAAGGGTAATTTTTCTGAATATCTTGAAGCAAAAGCTCTTAGGCAAGAACAGCAAAGCAATGCATATAGGAATCAGCAGAAGCAAATAAAAGATACTGAACGGTTTATTGATAGGTTTAGAAGTAAAAGTACAAAATCAACTCAAGTCCAAAGTCGAGTTAAAATGCTAGAAAAAATGGAAAAAGTTGAAGCTCCTTCTGAACAGAGGTCTGAAATCAATTTAACCCTCCCGCAACCGTCAAGGTCTCCATTAAATGTTATTTCATGCAGGAATGTTAGTAAAAATTATGATAAGGTTGATGTTTTTAATGAACTGAATATGGTGGTTGAAAGAGGTCAGAAAATTGGTTTGGTTGGTCGTAACGGTGCTGGGAAATCAACCTTGTTAAAGATGCTAGCTGGTGTAGAAAAAGTTACTTCTGGGGCTGTAAGGCTTGGCAGTTCTGTAGTAAGATCCTATTACGCGCAGCATCAGCTTGAAGTTCTTGAAGTAAGGGATACTGTTTATGAATCTATTAGCAAAGTAAGTCCAGGTTGGAGTGAAACGGGAATCCGAAAATATTTAGGAAGCTTTCTGTTTTCAGGTGATGATATAGAAAAACTAGTTAAGGTTTTATCTGGTGGTGAGAAAGCGAGGTTGGCAATGGCCAGAATGCTAGTAGAACCTTCTCATTTATTACTTTTAGATGAACCAACAAACCATTTAGACATGGTTTCAAGAAATGTTCTAGAGAAAGCAATGATGAATTATAATGGGTCTATAATTTGTATTTCTCATGATAGACATTTTTTAAATGAAATTACAAATATAATATGTGAAGTTGGTGATGGTGGGATTAAGTTTTTTGAGGGTAATTATGAATATTATGAATGGAAGAGCAAACCTGAAAAAAAATTAAAAGAGAAAAATGAATTCCAAGAAGTCTCTTCCAACAAAAATATTTATAAAGATCGAAAAAAAACACGAAATAAAATAGCTTGGATTTCAAAAAGATACAAAAGTATTGAAAAAGAAATTGAAAATTTTAAAAATATCATAGCAGACCCTTTAAATGGAGAAGATTATGAAAAGCTTCAAAATGCTATGGAAAAAACAAATACTCTAGAGCAAGAATATTTAATATTAATGGAAGAAGAAGAAAGCTTACAATTTCAACTTAAATAGATTCAAAACTAATTTTTTTAATAAATATATAAGAGATAAAATGATTTCTACAGACAATATTTCAATGCAATTTGGATCAGAGCCGTTATTTGAAGAGATAACAGTAACCTTCTCCAAAGGTAGTAAATACGGGTTAATTGGTGCCAATGGTTCAGGTAAATCAACATTTATGCGGATCCTAACTGGAGACTTAGAACCTTCTTCGGGTAATGTTATTGTTGGGAAGAATGAACGAATAGCAAAGCTAAATCAGGACCAGTTCGCATATGAAGATATTAAAATTTCTGACTGTGTAATTATGGGTTATAGTGAACTTTGGGAAATTAAAAAAGAGAGAGATAGAATTTATTCTTTACCTGAAATGAGTGAAGAAGAAGGGATGAAAGTTGCTGATTTAGAAGTTGAGTTCTCAGACATGGATGGTTATATGGCCGAGTCAAATGCTGGGGATTTATTATTAGGAGTCGGGATACCGATAGATCAGCATGAAGAATTAATGAGTACTTTAGCTCCGGGAATGAAGCTGCGTGTACTATTAGCACAAGCATTATTTGGTAATCCTGAAATACTCTTGTTAGATGAGCCAACTAACAACCTAGATATAAACACAATAAGGTGGCTTGAAGAGATGTTAAACTCACGTAATAGCACAATGATAATAATTTCGCATGATAGACATTTTTTAAATAGTGTTTGTTCGGATGTGGCAGATTTAGACTATGGCGAGATTAGGCTTTATCCCGGTAATTATGATGATTTTATGATAGCGTCTACTCAGGCAAGAGAAAGGTTATTAGTTGATAATGCTAAGAAAAAAGCAAAAATAGATGAACTGCAATCTTTTGTGAAGCGTTTTTCTGCAAATGCTTCTAAAGCTAAGCAAGCAACCTCTAGAGCAAATCAAATTAGTAAAATAAAACTTGACGATATAAAAAAATCGAGCCGTGTTTACCCGTTTATCAAATTTAATTATGATCAAAAAGTATTCAACAATATTATAAAAATTAAAAATTTATCAAAAAGCTACGGATCGCTACCAGTACTAAATAAAATAAATTTAGATATCGATGTTGGAGAGAAGGTTGCTATTATTGGTGAAAATGGGATAGGAAAAACGACATTATTAAGTTGTCTTATGGGTGATGAAAAAATAGATAGTGGAGAGGTTAAATGGTCAGAAAATGTTCGAATTGGCTATTTTGCTCAAAACCATAGTCAAGATTTCAAATCTGATAAAACATTATTTGATTGGATGAGCCAATGGGGACAAAAAGAAGATGACCTTCAGACAATTAGAGGAACATTAGGTCGATTATTATTTTCCCAAGACGACATAAATAAGCCACTGCACGTATTGTCTGGTGGAGAGCAACGCAGAATGTTATTCGGTAAAATAATTCTTCAACGTCCAAATGTTATTATTATGGATGAGCCAACAAATCACTTAGATATGGAATCAATTGAGTCTTTAAACTCATCTTTGAGTTCTTTTGAGGGAACTCTAATTATTGTTAGTCATGACCGTGAATTTATTTCATCTTTAGCGACCAGAATAATAGAGCTGACACCAAATAAGATCTCTGATTATGGAAGTGGTTATGAAGACTACTTGATGACCCTTGGCGTAGATTAAATTATTTGAAATTTTCTCCAGTTTGAATTTTCCAAAGTTGATTATAAAAGCTTTTTTTATTTTCGGTCAGTTCATCATGTGTACCGCTCTCTGAGATTTTAGAATTTTGGATTACAAATATATTATCACAATTACGAATTGTTGAAAGTCGATGAGCAATAATTATAATTGTTCTATTCTTTTTTAAATTGAGAAAAGATTTTTGAATTAATTGTTCTGTTCTATTATCAACAGATGAAGTGGCCTCATCAAAAATTAAAATATCTGGATTGCGTATAATTGCTCGGGCAATCGCCAGACGTTGTTTTTGACCTCCCGAAAGTCTTTGCCCTCTTTCTCCAATAATAGTGTCAAAGCCATGCTTTAATGAATCTATAAATTCGATTGAATAGCTATCCTTAGCTGCTTGAATAATATCTTCATCCGTTGCTTTTTTAGCCCCATAAGAGATATTCTCTTTTATAGACGCATTAAACAAAAAAGTGTCTTGGCTTACTATTCCAATTTTGTTTCTTAGGCTTTTAACTGAAAGATCTTGAATATTATAATCACCAATATTTATAGACCCTTTTTGAGGATCATATAGTCTTAATAAAAGTTTAGCAATTGTGGTCTTTCCTGATCCAGTGTCACCGACAATTCCAATTGAAGATCCAAAAGGAATATTCATTGTGAAGTTTTTAAAAAGTGATTCACCATCAGGATAGTGAAAAGATATGGAATTAAAAGTAATATTAGATCGAAGGTCTTTAATTGGGTGGCTATTGACCTTATCTTTGATTTTAATTTTGGAGTTCATTAAATCAAAGATTCTTTTACTTGAAGCCATGGACCTTTCAAAATCATCGACTAGAATAGAAAGGCTTGTAAATGGCCATAGGAAGCGTTGTGTTAAAAAAACTAATACACTATAGGCTCCGACTGCTAAGCTTCCATTAAGGGCTAAAGTACTGCCAATTAAAATTGTACCTAAAAAGCCACCTAAAACGCCCATTCTAATAATAGGGTTAAATGCACTATTAATTGAAATTGCATTCATATTTTCTTTTTGATAATTATTACTTAACTCAGTTATGTTTTTTTTCTCATAGGAGTATGTCATAAAGCTTTTGATGGTTTGGATGCCTAGAAGATTATTAACAATTGAGGAGTTAATGAGCCCGGCTTTATCACGTATTGATCTATAAATAGGAGATAGTTTTTTTTGAAAGAGTATGCTGATAAAAAAAATAAGTGGTACCGGGAGGATTGCAATCGTGGCTATCAGCGGAGAAATATAAAAAAAGATTATTCCAATACTAATCGTTGAAACCACAACTTGAATAATTTGGTTAACACCATTATTTAGAAATTTTTCAAGTTGATTGATATCATCATTTAATACTGCCGTTACGTTTCCTGTTAATTGGGATTCGTGCCAGCTTATATCTAATTTTTGAGCATGGTCATAAGCGGAGACTCTAAGTGAGTGTTCGACTTTTTGAGCTAATCCTCGCCATTTAATTAAATATAAATATTCAAAAGTAGATTCAAGGGCCCATATTAAAAATGTTGCAACACCAAGGAACAATACCTGGCTAGAGATTGAGCTAAACCCAAGTGATGAAACAAAGCTATCATTCTTCTGTACCACCAAGTCAACAGCTACTCCGATTAAAATTTCAGGAGCGATATCAAATAGTTTATTTAAGAAGGAATAAATCGAACCCAGATAATAGTCTTTTCGCCAGGGATGAATATATTTAAATAATTCTTTTAAGGCTTGAGTTGAGCTCATATTTGTTTTCAATAGTTTTTTTGTTTAGATGTTCAAAAATTGTTTTTTGAATAGAAAATAATTTACAGTAAATCGGTAATTGTAATTTATAAAATTTAAGTAAGCCTGTAAAATAGATTTGAGTTGGGAATTTTTATTTTAAATTACAATAGTGATATTAGTAATCTAGGTATCTTGGTAAGGGGTTGCGCTTTTTACAGAGCCTTTCAATTGGGGGTAAAATGGGTAGTTTGGGTATTTTTATATTATTATATTATTAGAGGGTGGGCTATTGCCCGGGTGCATGTATTGCGGTTTAAGTTGTTTCTTTAATAGATTCGATTAAAGCCAAAGAATAAGATATTTTTTTACAATCATTTTATTTTTTTTAAAGTATAATATAGTAATATAAATAAATATTTACAATTTGGCCCTATTGAAATATAAAATAAATAATTGTCCTTTTTATTTGTTGTAAAATACAATATTGTAATAAGAAAGAGTCCTTGTACTTAATGCGATTCTTTAGATAAATTATGCAAATTACTTTTTCAGTGGTAATTAATGATGCGGAGTCATATTACATATTGGGATGATTATCCTTTTTGTTGAGCAATAATAAATTGCTGACTTTGCATTAGTCTATTACTAATGGCAAATATGAAATGAAAATACAGCAAAGAGAAACATTAATCATTGATGACCCTAAGGTTATTAAGCTTCTAAAGAAAGGTCTTATTAAGAAGTTATTAAGTTGCTTCACTAGCGCTCCTAAAACTGCGTCTGAAATTTCTAGAACTATTTCTTTCCCAAAAGATAAAATTTATTATCATATAAAAAATTTAATATCATTGAACATATTATATGTTGCAGAGGTTGAATCCATCAAAGGAATTGAACAAAAAAAGTTTTTTCCTGTAGCAAAGAATATCATTTTTCAAGATTCCGTTAACAAAATACCACTAATAAAAAATGATAGATCCGTAAAACGTAAAGTTTCGCCAGTAATCCGTGATATCACTAATCCAACCCCACTTGAATCATTACATTTAGAAAGGAAGATTCTTAGGCGTAGGACAAAAGATAGAAGGGTATCAAACCAAAGGGCTGGTTTAAATAGACGTATAAAAAATATTAATAATTTTAAAGGAAATGAAAACAGAAAATTTTCTAAACGCCGTACTATTACAGAATCAAGAATATCATTAGAAAGAAGGGAAATGTTTGAGAGACGGTTTGATAGTCAAATAGGTATTAAAACTGCCAATAAAGTCTCACCGCCTCAAAGTATTAAAAAGTATATACAATATCCAATTTCTTTTAAAAACTCATTTATGAAAATGAGAGGAATTAAAGAAGCTATATCATTTGTATATGAATCAAATACTGTTACGGTACTTCATTGTAATCTTTCAACCTCAGGTTTTAAAATATATAGTACCAACAAATATGAATTACCCATTGTAATAAAAGATTATACAATAAAGACTCTTCCTGAATTAATTACAAATATAGTTAGCCAGCTAATACCAGAAAAAAATAAATCAAGCGTTTACATAAGTATCCATTCAGAAAAATATCAATATGAAATGGCCTATGTCATGGTCAGTGGTAAAAATAATAAATTATTTGAAAAAGATCTATATAAGTCTTTGGAGAAGAATTTTTTATTAAAAAAAGAAGATATACTTACAGACTATAAAAAATACCTACCAAATAAAAATGGTAAATCAACAATCCTTTATTCAAGTAGAAAAGATTTTATCTCTGATGAGATTAATGCTCTTGAAGAATCAGGTATTAATGCTCGTTATAACACTTCTATACCTAAAATTTTATTCAATATATATACTTACTATAACCTTGACCAAGAAAATAAGCATTCAATTCTTATTTATATGGGAAATTTAAAAACACATCTTATTGTTGTTAATAAAAACCAAATAA
>ENA-OSJC01000538-OSJC01000538.1-marine-metagenome-genome-assembly--contig:-NODE-538-length-36515-cov-53.238048_pt1 | contig 36515 bp, 36 predicted proteins | sample MGYA00237885_ERZ534234 | MGnify/ENA primary metagenome ERZ534234 (study PRJEB26413, sample SAMN06343907) | marine metagenome | isolation source: coastal waters | place: Atlantic Ocean: West Antarctic... | reverse complement strand
CCAACTTACCTAAGTCAGCAGCTTCACGTATTTTACGCAGCACATCAGCCACCTCTGCTTCAGTAGCTAGTTCGATAGCATTCTTACCTTTAGCAAACTCTAAAGGCTTGCTTCCATAGCGCACTACAAGATTTATCTTTCCATCAACACTAGCAGTCCACCAACGCTTAACACGTTTAGCAACTTCTACTTTGCTCTGGTTACCTTGTTCGTCTGTCACCCATTTATGCTGCGTTGGCGTGTAGTCTTTATTTGTTTCAAGTTGGATTTGCTCATCAATCTTTGCAATCAGCTTGCGACGACGAACTGCAATAGGGTTGTTGTTTTGAAGTGGGTTAAATGCAACGAAGTTCAGTGTATCAAGTACAGTCATAACAGCCTCCTAGTTAGCTAAAAGCATTGTGCTTTCAGAGTTAGGTGGCTGTCATCCGAAGATTAGTCGTCAGTGTTCAGAAACTTTTCAAGCATCAACCTATCACCTTTGGACGATACTACTGTGTCTCTACCGATGCTATAAATTGCACGTTCAACAACACTTATTTTTACGTCAATCTTCTTCACTAAACGACTATCGCTACGCAGCTTCTCTATACTACGTGATGTAAGCAAGCGCGGTAAGTTGCCACGACTTGCATCAATTAAACTAGCGTGTCCAAAGTCTAAATTCCTATCAAACCAAATTTGCAAGCTAACATCAGCAGCAACAATTTCTTAAAGTATATCTAGTGCATCTTCACATAAGCTTTCGCACTTGCCGTCCAACTTACATGCTGCAGACTTCTTACCCTTTCGATGGTAAGCATCAGAACGATTACGCATCATAATCGCCTCTTTTAACTTATCATCGTCGCGTTTCAATTCGTCTGGCTTGTCTTTAAGTTCTTCTCTAAACAGCTTTTGCGTGTCCCAATCAGCAGCTATTTGTTTGTACTCATCCGCACTTAGCCAAGTCTGAAGCTGACGGTTTCGCACGTTTTCCCCACGCTTTAGTTTGTCAGCTAAAGCTTCTAACTTAGCTAGACGTTTAGCTTCTTCAGCAGTTGGTTTGCAACGTGGATTTTCTTTGTCAACCTTCTCTTGCAGCAACTTACGAAAGTTGCTGTTTGGCTTTTTCTGATTGTCGTACCATTCACTCATTTAAGTCCGGACAGTTATGAAGCTAATTTAATTCTCTGATAATAAAATTAGCGATTACACTTCCTATCTCTTCAGAGCCATCAGCAGTTGTATGTACACCATCATAAAAATGTGAATCAGAAAATTTATGGCTGTACATGTCAACAGTATTTGAACCGCATAAATCGAAAATAACATCGTTTAGCTTCCGTAGTGAGTAATCATAATCAATACCGCTAAAGCCCTCGCCTAGCACGTTTTTTACACCACGCATCTCTCCATCTATTTCTTTAACGAACCTATGATGTTGGGTAACACATAAGGGTGTAGCGCCTAATGAGTGTATCTTACTCAATATATTCTCCATCCTCGAACTGAAAGCGAAAGCATTTTGATTTGACAAAAATTCAGTTTGTTCATTCATCACATTTACTGTGTAGTCGTCATCTGTATATTGTGTTGGTGTGTGTCCAGCATAAGCAGCAGACGCGTTATAATATTGCTGTCTCATAAGTCGGTGTATAGGTAGTAAAGCCCTTACAATTTCAAAACGTTTGAGAAATGCTTTGATGCCGTCTGTGCGTTTTGTGTCAAAACCAGTGATTGGTGATGAAGCCCGCAGAAAGTTAGCGTCATTTACGCCAACGTAAAGCAAAATTATTTTTGGGTTTAGTCCAGGTATTAGGGGAAACCAGTTCTCGAAGGAATATAAATGCCCCCATGTGCTGTGCCCATCAACCCCCGCATTAGATACACAACCAAATGTATCGAAAGACATCTTCATGCGTTCTTCAATAATATTTTGATATGTAGAGCTCAATGCGATATATCTTTGATCAGTAGTACTACCACCAATCGTTAAAATTTCTATTTCAGCAGGGCTTTCACAAGTGTCACGTAACCCATATTTATTCCTAACATAATCAATACTTGGAGTATCATTTTTATAAAGTTGACTTATGCGATATGAAAATTGAAAGTTACGTAAAATATTAGCTTCACTCGTGCGAGCCCATGGATCATTCGAGTTTAGAATTCGTAAAGCTACTTCGACTGCTGCAACACCCATTAAACAGCTCAGAGATATAATCAGAATAGGTGCATAAAGTCGTTTAATCCAACTCATATCGTTCCTCATAATTTTCTTTAAGCGCTTCGTCTTGTTTCTCTTTGTAAAGCACGTAGTTCCCAACAGCTAACACATCCATTTCAGTACCCATAAAGCATTTAAACGAATCTGTTGGTGTGCAAATTATCGGTTCACCTCGTACATTGAACGAAGTGTTTACAACAAGCGGGCAGCCAGTTTTTTCTTTAAATTTCGAGATAACAGCATGGTACTTAGGATTAGTATCATCATGTACCGTTTGTAAGCGAGCAGAATAATCTACATGCGTAATTGCTGGAACGGTGGAACGCGGTACGTTTAACTTATCAATACCGAATAGTGCTTCCTCGTCTTCAGTCATTGCGCGACGTTTTTTATTTTGAACGTCTGCAACGAGAAGCATGTACGGACTATCTGTTTCATGCTCAAACCAATCACCCACATCTTCTATTAAGACACTTGGAGCAAATGGACGGAAACTCTCACGGTATTTTACTTTAAGGTTAAGTTGTTTTTGCATGACTGGTGAGCGCGGATCAGCAAGGATACTGCGCGCCCCAAGTGCACGTGGCCCAAATTCCATGCGTCCTTGCATCCAACCCACCGCTTTTTCGTCAGCTAATGCGGATGCTACCTCTTCAATCATTTCAGTCTCAGAAAGCTTTTTGAATTTTGCACCACAGGCTGTGAGTTCAGTTTCAATTTCGTTATCTGTGAACTCAGGGCCCAAGTAAGCACCCTTCATCGCATCACGCTCGGTTGCAGTAGCGCGTTCTTGATTGTGATGAAGGTACCAAGTTGATAGAGCAGCGCCCAACGCACCACCAGCATCCCCAGCCGCTGGTTGAATCCAAATATTATCAAAGATTTTTTCACGTACCAAAATGCCATTTGAAACACAGTTGAGTGCGACACCGCCAGCAAGGCATAAATTACGTTCACCAGTTTCTTTGGCTATACCTCTCGCTAACTCAAGAACGATATCCTCAGTCACCTTTTGAACTGAGGCCGCTAAATCCATTTCACGCTGCGTAAGTTCCGTCTCTGACGTACGTGGCGGACCACCAAACAATGCATCAAACCTCTTGTTTGTCATTGTTAAGCCTGTTGCATAATCGAAGTAGCTCATATCCAACTGAAAGCTTCCATCGTCAGCAACCGTGATGAGTTTTTCTCTTATTAAATTAGCGTAGCGTGGCTCTCCGTAAGGGGCTAACCCCATGACTTTGTATTCGCCAGAGTTAACTTTGAACCCTGTGTAATAAGTAAATGCAGAGTAAAGCAAACCGAGTGAATGGGGAAAGTGAATTTCCTTAACAACTTTTAAATCACTGCCATTACCAATCGCCAGCGAAGTCGTTGTCCACTCACCAACACCATCTAGCGTTAACACTGCGGCGCTCTCAAAGGGTGACGGATAATACGCACTTGCTGCATGTGACAAGTGATGCTCAGAGAACAACAAACGCTCACGCCAATCAACGCTTTCATCAAGCGTTGATTTTAACTCTTTGATGAGTGCTGATTTTTGAAACAGTTTGTCTTTAATCCATACTGGCATCGCTTTAGCGAAGCTTGTAAAACCTTTCGGTGCGAAAGCTAGATACGTTTCAAGTAGTCTCTCAAATTTAACAAACGGCTTTTCGTAGAACACGACATTGTCAATTTCGTTCGCTGCTATCCCAGCTTCTTTTAAGCAATACTGAATTGCATGAGTAGGGAACCCAGCGTCATGCTTCATGCGTGTGAAACGTTCTTCTTGCGCCGCTGCAATGATTTCACCATCTTTGAGCACGCATGCAGCGCTGTCGTGATAAAAGGCAGAAATGCCTAAGATATACATGCGCTATTCCTAAAAGAGAGTGTAGATGAAAGGCGCAACCACAGAACCTTGCGCAAGTATTAACAAGCCACCCAGTATCAACATTACGATAATGATTGGGGCAAGCCATAACTTTTTACGTACACGTAGGAACGCCCAAAGTTCTATTAGAAATGCCATTTGATTTGCCTTAATTAAAACTGATGTTTGAATGATTCAGATTTGATTGGTTCACTACGTTTTATCCAGTGACTTATCTTATGACTGAATCTCAATCGCAATTCATCGCGTCCACTTAAACGCATCAATATTGCGATTGGTGTGAACAAACCAAAAAAGATAATTCCAATAACGATTGGGCTTACTATCATGCCAAGTAGGAGCCCAAGCCGCATCCATAGCTTGTTTAGAGGTAGAAGTGCATCGCTCTTTATCAGCGTGACAAGCAGAAATACCAATGCTGCTGCAATAAACACATATGTCCAAGTTACATTGGCTGAGTAATAGAAATAGGCTGCCGCTACCGCAAATACGAACGTAAAGAAAAATCCAAACTTTCGATTAGATGGGAGTTCAATTTCTGAGAATTTCATCTTTTGTCTCTCGTTGCTTTTTGAATGTCGAGTAATTGGCTAATAAGTAATTAATATAATTAAATTAATGACTTACACTATAATAACTACTCCCACTCAATAGTTGCCGGTGGCTTGCCGCTGATATCGTAGGTCACTCGTGAGATACCATCGATCTCATTAATAATCCTAAGTGACACATGTTCAAGAAACTCGTACGGCAAGCGGGCCCAGCGCGCGGTCATGAAATCGACCGTCTCAACAGCACGTAATGCAACAACATAGTCGTATTTTCGACCATCGCCCATCACGCCAACCGATTTGACCGGCAAGAACACTGCGAACGCCTGACTGGTCTTATTATACAAGTCGCTTTTATGTAGCTCTTCAATAAAAATGTTATCGGCTAACTGCAGTAACGCGGCAAACTCACGTTTAACCTCACCCAGTATGCGAACCCCTAATCCAGGTCCCGGGAATGGGTGGCGATACACCATCTTTTCCGGCAGGCCGAGCTCAACACCAATTTTACGAACTTCGTCTTTGAATAACTCACGCAAAGGCTCGATGAGTGACATCCGCATATAATCTGGAAGCCCGCCGACATTATGATGAGACTTGATGACGTGCGCTTTGCCTGTCTTTGTGCCAGCGGACTCGATAACGTCCGGATATATAGTGCCTTGCGCCAACCATGCAATGCCATCCAGCTTATTGGCTTCTTCGTCGAACACTTCAATAAATTGTGCGCCGATGATTTTGCGTTTTTGTTCGGGGTCCGAGACGCCTTCCAGCGCGCTGAAGAATCGGGCGGCCGCATTCACCCGAATCACGTTAAGCTCCATGTGTTCGGAAAAAGTCTCCATGACTTGATCGCCCTCGTTGTGGCGCATGAGTCCATGGTCAACGAACACGCAAACGAGCTGGTCACCAATCGCTTCATGCAACAACGCCGCTACCACTGAAGAGTCAACACCACCAGATAATCCAAGCAAGACTTTCCCGTTACCAACTTTTTCACGAACCATGTCTATCGCGTCAGAAACAATGTTACCTGCGGTCCAATTACCCGGACAGCCACAAATATCGCGAACAAATCGACGGAGTATTTCTTCGCCCTGCAGCGTGTGAGTCACTTCGGGATGAAACTGCACACCGTAGAAGTGCCGCGCAGTATCTTCCATTGCTGCGAGTGGTGAGTTTGAACTACTGGCAGTCGCTTTGAATCCCGGCGGGATCGCAGCCACACGATCACCGTGACTCATCCAGACTTTCAGAAGCGACTCTTCTCCGTCATCACTCAATCCCGCTAGAAGACTTGAATCATTCGAGGTGATTTCAGCGTAGCCGAACTCACGATGCGATGACGTTTCCACTTTGCCGCCGAGCTCGGCTGCCATAGTCTGCATGCCGTAGCAGATACCCAGAATCGGAACGCCCAATTCGAAAACCAGATGCGAGACACGTGGTCCATCCTCGAAACGCACAGACTCGGGACTGCCGGACAGAATCACGCCGTTCGGCTTAAATGCCCTAATATCCTCGTCCGAGATATCCCAGGGGTGGACTTCCGAGTAAACGCCATGCTCTCGAACGCGGCGGGCTATTAGTTGTGTGTACTGGCTGCCGAAATCGAGAATCAGCAGTCGGTGGGCGTGAATGTCCGGGTGCATAAACCTATGTCTTGGTGCCGTAATTAGGGGCTTCTTTGGTGATGGATACATCGTGCACATGGCTCTCAGCCATACCGGCACCCGTGATTTTCACGAACATCGGTTTGGTGCGCATCTCATTAATGCTGGCACTGCCGGTGTATCCCATCGCTGCACGAATACCGCCGATAAGTTGATGCACAATTGCTGTAAACGCGCCTTTATAGGGGACGCGACCCTCGATGCCTTCGGGAACCAACTTCTCGAGCTCTTCAGTCGCATCCTGAAAGTAACGATCCGATGATCCGTGTGATTCGCCCATCGCGCCAACTGAACCCATGCCGCGATACGCTTTGTAGGAACGGCCTTGATACAGCTCGACCTCGCCCGGCGACTCTTCGGTGCCGGCGAACATGCCACCGATCATCACGGAGTGCGCTCCGGCGACCAATGCTTTTGCGATATCACCGGAGTATCGAATACCACCATCGGCAATCAACGGTACACCGGATTTCTTGAGGGCCTCGGCAATCTCTGCGACCGCCGAAATCTGCGGTACGCCAACGCCGGCTATAACACGTGTCGTACAAATAGAACCTGGCCCGATGCCAACTTTGACGCCATCCGCACCCGCACTGACTAAAGCGAGTGCCGCCTCAGCCGTTACAATGTTGCCGCCAATGACCTGCAAATCAGGGTGTGCCGATTTCACTCGGGTGATGCGATCCAATACGCCTTTCGAATGACCGTGTGAGGTATCGACCACAATAAGATCGACACCGGCTTCGACCAGGGCATCAACACGATCATCGGTGTCTTGCGCGGTTCCGACTGCAGCGCCAACTCGCAGCGCACCACTATCGTCTTTGCAGGCCATCGGGAAATCCTTGGCTTTCTGAAAATCCTTCGCCGTGATCATGCCGCGTAATTCAAAATTATCATCAACGACCAGCACTTTCTCGATGCGGTGTTGGTGTAGTAGCGACAATACTTCTTCGTCATCCGCGCCTTCCTTAACTGTCACCAGGCGCTCTTTTGGTGTCATGACTGCTGATACTGGAGCATCGAGCTTTGTTTCGAATCGAAGATCGCGGTGCGTCACGATGCCGACGGTCTGCTTGCCGTCCACAACCGGAACGCCGGAAATACCCATTGAGCGGGTCAGTTCGATCACTTCGCGGATCGTCATATTTGGTGAAACCGTAATCGGCTTTCTTACCATGCCAGATTCAAATTTCTTCACCTTCAGGACCTGCTTGGCATGATTCGCGATAGACATATTCTTATGAACAATGCCCATTCCACCCTCTTGCGCGAGCGCGATCGCGAGTCTCGACTCGGTAACCGTGTCCATCGCCGCTGATATCAGCGGGATATTCAGGCGAATTTCGCGCGTTAATAATGTGCTCAGATCGACCTCGCGGGGCAATACCTCGGAATATCCGGGTTGCAGGAGGACGTCGTCGAATGTGAGGGCTTCGAGGGCTATTCGCATGAGATTCACGTCTTGGGTTTTGTGAGATTAATCAGCGAATTGTACTCGGGTCAGATTTGCGGGTAAACGGCAGGCGGTTCGATATACTGCAAAGATGCAATCGAATACCCCCATAACTGCCGCAATTTCCGTCAGCCAGCTCAATCGGCGCGTCAAGACGCTGATCGAACAAGGAATGACCCGACTATGGGTAGAAGGCGAGATTTCCAACCTTTCCCGACCCACATCCGGCCATATTTACCTGAGCTTGAAGGACGATTCCGCACAAGTCAGCGCTGCCTGGTTCCGCCAGCGCCAGCGCGCGCCGGCGATCGGCTTCAAGAATGGCGACCGCGTACTGGCTTTCGGTCGTGTCAGCTTGTATGAGGCCCGTGGCAATTATCAGTTAATTATTGAAGAGCTGGAACCCGCCGGCGAGGGCGTTCTAAAGCGCCGTTTCGATGCACTCAAACTCAAATTAGCCAACGAGGGCTTGTTTGATGAGGATCGCAAACAGGCTTTGCCGGGCTTGCCGACGCGAATCGGGGTTATCACGTCACCGAGCAGCGCGGCCGTCCGCGACGTGCTGAGTATCCTCGGACGCCGCTTCCCAGCGGTACCGGTCGTTATATATCCAGCCGCTGTGCAAGGAGATGCGGCACCTGGCGAATTATTGAGTGCGTTGGCCATAGCCGTTCGCCGAAATGAATGCGACGTGCTGATTCTGTGCCGTGGCGGTGGATCCATTGAAGACCTTTGGGCATTCAACGACGAGATACTGGCTCGCGCCATATCAGACTGTGCTCTTCCCATCATCAGCGCTGTGGGACATGAAATTGATTTTACGATTGCCGACTTCGTAGCCGATGTACGAGCGCCAACACCGTCGGGTGCTGCAGAGATCGTCGTGCCAAACCAAGGCGACTGGCTTCGACAAATTTCGGGCATCGCGACACGTATTGCGAGAGTCGGACGGCGCGCGCTGGAAGACACAGCGCAAGAACTCGATTGGCTGGGCCGACGGTTGGTCGCCAGCAGCCCGGCCGCAACGCTGCAACGCCAACGCCAGAGTCTTCGCGAGCAAGGTGGTCGACTTAATTCCGCTGTGCGACAGCAATTACTGGAACAAAAGAGCAAGTTGCAGGGTGTTAGCAGCAAGTTGATGGCTCTGTCGCCCGCACTGTCCATACAGCAGTCAATTGCGAACCTTCAGCAGCTTCGGCAGCGCCTCGCGACGCCGGTACAGAATTTGATATCCGATGCGGGTCATAAGATTGCTCTTCTTGGCAGAGCGTTGAATTCTGTCAGCCCCCTCGCAACGCTCGATCGAGGCTACGCCATTGTGAAAGCCGGCGACTCCGGAAAAGTGCTCTTGAGTACCTCGGAAGTGAAAGTTGGAGACGACATTCGAGCACACTTATCCCGAGGAGAGTTCGTTGCAACCGTTAAGAAGGTGATCGGGGATGATTAGTCGATTTGCGCTTTATTTTGTATTGCTTAGTCTAGCTGGTCTCACCATGGCCACTGAGGAATCGCTGCGGCCCGGCGGAATTGCCATCGTTGAAGTCGGCTCTACCAACTCTCCTCAACCCACAGCGTTATTTGACGACAAGCCTGTGATGGTTATCCGTCGCGACGAGCATTGGTATGCAGTCGTCGGAATTCCCCTTAGCATAAGTCCCGGCGAAATAACGATCGTTGCGGATGGCACCGAGAAGACGATTTCAATTGGCAGCCATGCCTATCGCGAACAGCGGCTGACGATCGAGAACAAGTCTCAGGTCAACCCAGACCAGGAACAGTTGGATCGCATTTTCGGTGAGCGCAAGATTATCGACGCTGCCCTGAATAATTTCCGCAGCATTGCGCTCGACGGCATTTCATTGGTGGCACCGGTTGCCGGTCCGCACAGTTCTAGCTTTGGCTCGCGTCGTTTTTTCAATAATCAGCCTCGCTCACCGCACTCCGGCATGGATATTTCTGCTGACATGGGTACCCCCATCGCCGCCCCTCGCAACGGGGTTGTCGCCGCTACTGGCAATTATTTCTTCAACGGCAATACGGTCATCATTGATCACGGGCAGGGATTCGTAACTATGTACTGCCATTTGAGCGCGTTGAATGTCGAAGTAGGCGACGAGCTTGTTATAGGTGATGTGATTGGTGCTGTCGGGGCCACTGGGCGTGTAACCGGGCCGCATCTGCATTTTGGAACATATTTGAACGGGGCGGCGGTTGACCCTGAGATTTTTATTGATTGATGGTTTGTTGTTGGTTCGCGGCTACAGATCGTTGCCTCGGGCCGCTCTTATATTAGTCGCAGCATTCGAAGAATTCGCAGATCACCGGGCGAAACGCGTCCATATCCACCAAGAACGAGTCATGACCACGGATGCAATCCAGCTCAGCTAGCCGGATGTCGCTGCAAGCGCTTGAGATCCCGTCTGCAAGTTCTCGTTGTTGTTCAATGGGGAATAATATATCGGTCCTCACGCCGATAACCAACGCCTGATCCAATTGGAGTCGCTTGAATCCGGCCGCCAACGAACCGCCATACTCCGCAAGATCAAACAAATCGGATGCATGCGATAGATAAAGATAACAATTGGGGTCAAAAGCGCCGCTGAATGTGTTGGCGTGATTTTCGAGATAGGACTCAACCGAAAACTCCGCAACAAATTGATCTTCAATTCGGGCGTGGTCGGTCGATCGCTCGCGCCCGAATCTTTGCGTCCACTCTTCAGCCGAGCGGTAGGTAATCATTCCCAGCTTTCGTGCCAGGCGTTGCCCGGTAATGGGCGGGCTACCCAAGTCGTAGTTGCCCTTGTGCCATTTTACGTCCGACCGAATCATTTCGCGCTGCAAAGAGCGAACCGCAATCGAAAACGGCAACGCTCGTGCAGCGGACGAAATAGAAACAAAGCGATTCACAGCATTGGGATGACGTACACAGTAGGCGAGACCACTCATACCGCCCATTGAACAGCCTATCACCGTGTGTAGGCATTCGATGCCCAAATGCTGAACGACCAGATGGGCAGCCTCGGCAACGTCTTCTAGTGCCAGCACGGGGAAAGTCAGCCGATAGCGTTCGCCTGTCTCCGGATCAATGGATGCAGGTCCCGTAGAGCCGAAACAACTGCCCAATGAGTTGACGGAAATGATGAAATATTTATCTGTATCAATCGGTAGTCCGGAACCGATCATATCTTCCCACCATCCCGGAGACATATCGCCCTCCGAAGATGCCGCATGCGCCGATGGTGACAAGCCACTGAAAATCAATATGGCGTTGTCTTTAGTCGCATTTAATTCGCCCCACGTCTCGTAGACCATCGTAGGCGACTTTAGCTGGCCTGAACGGTGCATACGAAAATTTCCGTCAAACGTGTACGACTTTAGAGCTGTAGTCATTTCTTGTCCTTTTTTATCAGGCGTTTGCGCTTGCGCTCCTGTCGGGGTGTCAACGTATTGCGTCGCCCCGCATAAGGGTTCTTGCCCTTCTTGAACGCCAACCGCACTGGCGTACCCTTAAGTTTAAACACTTTTCTGAATCGATTGATCAGATACCGCCGATAAGAATCCGGCAGATGCTCAGTTTGATTGCCATGAATAACGATGACTGGGGGGTTTCGCCCACCTTGATGCGCATAGCGAAGTTTAACTCGACGACCACGAACCAACGGAGTTGGATGCGCCACAATGGCACTTTCCAATTCCCGCGTGAGTTCGGTCGTGGACATATCGCGCATCGCCGCTGCGTACGCACGCTCGACAGCCGGTAAGAGATCGCCGACTGCGGTCCCATGCAACGCCGAGATCGTCATTCGCTCTGCGAAATCTAGGAACGGCAGACGGCGCTCGAGATCGTCGCGTACTTTCTTTCGGGCATCAGAAGAAAGCCCGTCCCATTTGTTCGTAACGACAACGAGCGCACGGCCGCGCTCCATCACAAGACCGAGCAAGCTGACGTCTTGCTCAGTAACGCCCTCGTGAGCATCCAATACCGAAATAACAACTTCGGCCTGCTCGATCGCCTGTAGCGCTTTTACGATGCTGAATTTCTCAATCGTCTCGTGCACACGGGCCTTGCGACGAATGCCCGCGGTGTCGATCAAGACGTACTTTCGATCGTTGCGTTCAAACGGCACGGAAACGCTGTCGCGTGTGGTTCCGGGCTCATCGAAAACGACCAGTCGATCTTCGCCCAGCAATCGATTGATGAGGGTCGACTTGCCGACGTTCGGCCGCCCGATTACGGCAATCTTTAGCTCGCGAGCCTCGTCGGGCTCCTCGATCGGCTCTTCGAGCGAATCTTCGAGCTCCCCCTTATCTGGTTCATCAATTAACTCTTCGTCCCATATTTCGTCAATAACTTCCGGCGCTTCCTTGGGTATAAAAGAATTCAGGATGTCATCCATGAGTGCGCCAATGCGATCGCCGTGAGCGGCTGACACTGCGATGGGATCACCCAGGCCAAGGGCATGAAATTCGCTATTGGCGATGGCGGCATTAAGGCCTTCCGCTTTGTTAACGGCTAGCCATGTTTGCTTCGCGTGCCGGCGAGCGAGGTCAGCAACGTGCTGATCTGCGGCAGTGAGGCCACTCCGCCCGTCGACCATGATGACTGCGACATCAGCTTCCTGAAGAGCAACAATGGTCTGTTCAACCATCGCTTCTTCGATGCCCTCTTCGCCACCTGCAACACCACCGGTATCGATAACGAGATAAGGAATGGGACCCAGTTTTCCGAAACCATAATTTCGATCACGAGTTAGGCCTGGGTAGTCGGCGACGAGCGCGTCGCGAGAACGCGTCAGTCTATTGAATAATGTGGATTTACCAACATTTGGTCGGCCAATCAGAGCAATCACAGGAAGCATCATTAAGCACCGTCAACGCAGGTGGTCAGGAATCGTCTGCGGCTGGATTTGCATCAGAACCGGAATCGTCAGATTCCTCGGAAATGTCCGGCGCACTTCGCGTCGGTCGATTCTGTACAACTTCATAAGCGCCAATGTTCCCATTGTCGCTCTGCACATAAAGGCGATTCCCCATGACCACTGGATAGCCTGTGATCGCGTCACGGCCGAAACGAACACGTGCAACGGGCTCGCCGTTAAGTCCGCTGAAGAAATGCAAATAACCTTCGAAATCCCCTACAACCACCGCCGTATGAAACGGTACCGGTAGAGTCGGGTCGCGACGCAATAAATCGTCATTTCTCCAAATCTCAACACCATTACTACGCTTCAGTGCGATGACTTCGCCGTCATCACGTGCGGTATAGACGCTATTCCAATCTGTCGCTACACCAACGTATGACGATATTTCACGTGACCACAGAACCTGACCGGATTCCACTGCAATCGAAGAAAGGCGCCCCTGATACCCAGCCGCATAAACATCCTGACCGATAACAGCGATAGCACCATCAATGTCGGATAAGCGATCAAGATCCGATCGTCCTGTCGCCAACGCCAACATCGAGTCCCACTCGATGTCGCCTGTTTCCAAGTTGACCGCTGCCAAGCGACCGTTATCGAAGCCTGCAATAATCAATGAGCCGACTATTAATGGTGACGCTGTACCGCGCATCGAAAGCAACGGCATCGTCTGTTTCATTTCCCAGCGCTGTCTGCCATCAACTCGCGCCAATGCAAGAAGGCGGTTATCAATCGTCTGAACGACTACCGTATCGTCACCGATTAGTGGGTGAGCTAGCACCTCACCACCGACGGATTTTCGCCACTTCTCTTCGCCGGTTGCGGCGTTGAGGAGGATGACTTCACCGTCTTTTGACGCAACTGCAACGAGTCCCTCATTAACTCCCGGGCCAGCCGAAAGCTCAACCTCGAGGTCCGTCTCCCAACGCGGATTCCCAGTGTCTGGGTCCATTGCCAAGACTTTGCCATCTTGGCTCGCGGCGTACATCAGATTGCCATCACCGACCGGGCGCAAACCGACCAATAGATAATCCGACGCGCCACCAACCTTGGTGCTCCATACTTTTTTGATCTGTAACGTGGAATCAAACTTGACCAGAATTTTTGGTTCGGCTGCTTTGTCCTTGTCGGCTCCAAGGAAATTGCTAGCAATACTGCAAGCGGACAACAGTGCTGTCGCCATAAGCAACCCAACGGGACCAGCCAATCGCCGCAATATATTCACTCAGCATCCTCAGATTTAGTAGCATCTGCTTCCTCAGTTTCTGGTTCAGCCGTTTCTTCTGCTACGGGTTCTACCTCCGGCAGATCCAACGCTTTCCATTGCACCAGCTGTTGATCGACCGCACCTTGAGACAACGGATTCATCAAAACTTTCTGGTAAGCATCCGCGGCTTCGGCCGTTCGACCAAGCATCGTATAAGCATCGCCAAGGACCTCGCCGAATACCACAGAAAACGCATCGCCTTCTTCGCCGGTCAGGAGATTGACGACCTCCTCGGCTTTGTCCTGATACAGGTAGATTCGAGCCAGACGTAATCGGGCGACGCCCCTTAACTCATCATCCCCGTTTCCGTCGACTACGCCGCGGAGCGCGTCTGCCGCATCTTGGTCGCGATTCTGATCCATGTAAAGACGTGCCATCGCAAGACCCGCTTGGGCGACGTAAATCGTGTCGCTATAGGATGTCGCGATTTCGATTTCGGTCAACTCTGCATCATCTAGCCTGCCAGAAGACACGTGCTCAATCAGTTTTTCATACGCCGCCGAAGCCTCAAGCTGAGACTGCAAAGTCTTGTTCTGATAATGATTGATACCAAACAGCAAGCTAGCTCCGATAACGATTCCGCCGATAACGAATGAACCGTATTCGGACCACCAGGATCGCATTTGATCAAGTTGTTCTTTCTCTGATAGATCGTCCACAAAACCGCCCTTAACGTAATTTCTGTTCTAGCATTGCCGCTAGCTCTTCCAACGCAACATTTGTTTGCTCGCCAGCGCTACGCATTGGTTTAACACCAATACAGCCATCAACAAGCTCTTGCTCGCCCAATATCAACGCAAACTCAGCACCGCTTTTATCGGCACGCTTCATTTGCGACTTAAAACTTCCGCCGCCCAGATTCATCTCCACTTTGATTCCGGAAATGGTATCTCGCAACTCTTCCGCTAATCCAAATGCCCGCTCCAGCGTTCCCGAGCCCAGCGCCGCTATATAGACGTCCGCATCGGATGTCGGTGCTTCACCGCCACATGCCTCATAAAGTGCGACAAAGCGCTCAATGCCCATCGCCCAGCCAATCGCCGTGGTCTCACGTCCACCCAGTTTTTGGACAAGTCCATCATAACGACCGCCAGAACAAACAGCGCCTTGAGACCCCAGCGCGTCTGTAACCCACTCAAAAACCGTGCGGGAGTAGTAATCAAGACCACGTACCAAACGTGGATTGACGATATACGTAACGCCCGCCGCATCCAGCAAAGCCCGAAGTCCGCTAAAATGCGTCGCCGATTCCTCATCCAAGTAATCCAGCATTACTGGCGCCGCTTCAACAATTGCCTGCATGCCAGGATTCTTACTGTCGAGGATTCTGAGCGGATTCTGCTCAAGGCGGCGAATACTATCCTCATCCAGCTGATTTTTCACGCCTGTGAAGTACTCAATCAACGCGTCCCGATAGGAGGCACGCGCTTCGGGCGTCCCCAGTGAATTGATTTCCAACTTTATCTTCGATATTCCGAGCTGCTGCCATATGCGGGCACTCATGATAATGAGCTCTGCATCGACGTCGGGGCCTTCGTATCCGATTGCCTCAACATCGAACTGGTAAAACTGCCTGTATCGGCCCTGCTGCGGTTTTTCGTAACGGAACATCGGACCAGACGTCCACAGCTTCTGCTTTTGGTTGTGGAACAGGCCATTAGTCATTCCAGCGCGGACCATGCCAGCAGTAGCTTCAGGGCGTAGTGTCAGACTTTCACCATTTCGATCGAGAAATGTATACATCTCTTTCTCGACGATGTCCGTTACCTCACCGATCGAACGCTTGAACAACTCAGTATGTTCAAGCAACGGTAATCTGATTTCTGAATAGCCATAAGATGCAACAATTCCTTGCACAACCGATTCGAGATACCGGAAGGTACTCGAGGCTTCAGGCAAGATGTCGTTCATCCCGCGGACGGCTCTTGGTTTAATACTCATGATCCGATGATCGTTAACCTAGCAGTTCTGCCGCGTCGATCCGCAGCGGGAATGTCAAACGACGTACCATTGACCACGAGGGTCACATTAGTAGCGTCGCCAAGCAAGACGTTGAATGGTGATTCGCCGGATACGTTAACGGTGCGACCAGACCTACCGAGATCGAAAAAAAGACGGCGTCCGCTAGCATCCGAAATCTCAGTCCAACAATCCCCGGAGTAAGTAATACTGAGCTGCATTTCAGATGCATCAGCAGTATTGACTGCCCCTGCAACCGGCTCCGGTACAGTGACGACTTCTGATTCATCTTCTACAGCATCGACCGTGTCGCCAGAATTCTCCGTGCTCGAGCCGACCTCTGCCTCTGGCTTATCTGCGATGGGCAGTGGTGCAATCTCTCCGGTGACTGGTCGTACCAGCTCAGCGTCACGGTTCGTAAACCACCAATACGTTGCTGCTGCCGCCGCGATAACCGTGATCACCACGATCCAAGGTCCAGGCGAAATAATCCGGCGTGGTTTACTCCACGACGTTATGACCAGCGGTGCATCATTTGCTCGAGTTAGTCGATAGTAGTCGGCCATAACGTCAGCCTCATCAACCTTGACTAACTGTGCGTACTTTCTGAGGTATCCCTTAGCGAATACGGGTGCGTCTAGCACGTCAAATTCATTACGCTCCAGAGCGCGCACCTTGTACTCGTCCAGATGCAACTCTTTGGCAATGTCGATCACATCTATCTGCGAGTCGCGACGAGCCTCCGCCAGTCGCTCACCCGCCATTAGCCCCATCGCCTCATCAGCGACTGTCTCTTTGTCGAGGTTTCCCGTCTTGTCACCCATTACCTGGAGCCTAGAACCTTCATCAGGAAAAAACAAATAGCACTCAGTACTATCAGATTACTCTTTTTCATGCTGATGGAAGCCTTATATCGCTGTGCTCATTCAGTTTTTCCGAAGACGTCTTCGGTGCAATGATCTTCTTTCCTAGCGGTTTCTTGATCCGGTCGCTGACTTTTCCAGCCAACTGTCCGCAAGCGGCGTCGATATCGTCACCGCGCGTCTTGCGCGTCGTCGCAATGAGCCCACGTTGCCGTAGCCTGTCCTGAAAGTGTCGTATGGTTTCCACAGACGAGCGTTTGAATTCAGTTCCAAGGAACGGGTTGAAGGGGATCAAATTCACTTTCGCTGGCTTGCCCTTAAGAAGGCTGGCCAACTGATTCGCATGTGCAATTGAATCATTCACTCCACGCAGCATGACGTACTCGAACGTGATAAATCGCTTCGAGCGTTTTTCGGCATATTGCCAACAAGCCTCGAGAAGCGTGTTGATCGGATGAAGTTTGTTGATGGGTACGATTTGATCACGCAAATCGTCAGTTGAAGCATGTAAGGACACTGCTAGAGCAACATTGCAATCGTCGGCCAGTTTGTTGATGTGCGGCACAATCCCCGAAGTGCTCACCGTCACCCGACGACGCGACATACCGTAAGACCAGTCCGATACCAATAACTCAAGCACTGACACTACGTTTCGATAATTAGCCAATGGCTCGCCCATGCCCATGAAAACGACATTGGTTACCGCGGGTTCGCCGTTGCTGCGTCGGGGCAGCTCACGAATCGCGTGGCGTACCTGGCCGATAATCTCGGCACTTGAGAGATTTCGGTTAAAACCCTGAGCTCCCGTTGCACAAAACGAGCAATCCAGTGCACAACCGACCTGCGATGAAATGCACAGCGTTCCTCGATCAGTCTCCGGGATAAATACGGTTTCGACAGCCTGTCCGGAGCCGCTCGAGAACAGCCACTTGATGCAACCGTCCTTTGAGTCATGTCTGGCTTGCACCATTGGTGGGATAATCGCAGCGCCTTCCTTAAGCTGGCTGCGCAGCGATTTCGAAAGATCAGTCATTTCGTCAAAATCATCGCAGTCGCGCTGATAAATCCATTGCATAATTTGTCGTGCGCGAAAGGGTTTTTCCGACCTCGCAACAAGAAACTGCTCGAGAGCGCCTTGCGACAATCCGAGCAGGTTCGTTTTCGTTGCGGTGGTGGTCACGTCAGATTCCGCTTAGCGGGTTCTCGGGCAGACGCCATCGTCGCCAAAGAAGTAAGCGATTTCAATAGCGGCCGTTTCTGTCGCATCTGAGCCGTGGCAAATATTCTCTTCGATGCTCGCAGCAAAGTCGGCGCGGATGGTACCCGCATCAGCATCGGCTGGGTTCGTCGCACCCATGAGGTCGCGGTGTTTTGCTACCGCTTCATCGCCACTCAGAGCCGACACCAACACAGGGCCGGACGTCATATAGCTAACCAGATCATTGAAGAATGGACGTTCGCTATGAACGGCATAGAATCCTTCTGCCTGCTCTTTGCTGAGGTGCAGCATGCGCGCGGCAATGACTTCGAGGTCGGACTTCTCAAATCGGCCATAAATTTCTCCGATTAGGTTTTTTTGTACGCCATCAGGTTTGATGATGGAGAGCGTTTGCTCAACTGCCATGTGGTGCTTCCTTTAATTCAATGAATAATAATTCAGCCGCCCGCGCATTTGCCGGTCGACTGTTCGTAAACTCTTACATTCCACAACCGAACTGTCAGACGTTAAAGCTCTCACCGCAACCGCATTCGCCAGAAATATTCGGATTGCGAAAGCTAAAGGCCTCATTCAGGCCGTTTTTGACAAAATCGACCTCTGTGCCATCAATAAGCTCCAGCGCATCTGGCTCGACGACCACGGTGATACCCTTATCCTCAAAAACGATATCGGAGTCATTGATTTCATCGGCATAGTTGATGACATAGGAGTATCCGGAACAGCCCGTCTGGGTAACACCCAGACGCAGACCGACGCCATTACCGCGCTTATCGAGGTAGCTGCGAACCCGGTCTGCTGCGGAATTCGTTAGAGAAATTGCCATTTCAGTCCTGTTTTATTATCAGATGGTCGTTGATGGCTGCCCTGAGCGATCGAACCGTGTCTTCGAGCACCAGTATACGTCCGGTTTTCTCTGCAGGTACAGCAAGATCATGCATTATCGAGCCCGTTTCGAATTGTTCAAGGTCCTGAGCGTCACGACCTTCAAATTGACGGCAAAATAGCTCCGCTGCTGCGATGACATGAGGACAACCCCAAGCGCGAAAGCGCAACTCGACCATCAACCGGTCAACGATCCCTGCAGAGAATCGAATACGCATACCCTGATCGTCGAAATAGGCGGTCACGCCACCTATCACATCGCCGATATGAAGCGGATTAGCGAAGCAGTCACGAACAGCGAGATTGTAAGGGTTTTCACTCATAAGACCGACCCGGGTTTCATGCTACGCAGTTTCTTAACTGCTTGGCAATACAGCGATATAGCTGTCTCGATATCGTCAGGCGTCGTCAGACGGCCCAGACTGAAGCGAATCGCGCTTTGCGCCTCGAGGTCGCTCCTGCCGATAGCCCTTAGAACGTAGGATGACTCAAGGCTCTGTGAGTTACACGCCGAGCCCGTCGCAACGCACAGAGGCTCGAGAGCGAGTAGCAAGCTCTCGCCTTCCACGTCTTCGACTCCAACATTCAAAATACCCGGATATCCGTCTTCGCTTGGGCCATTGATATACAGGCCGTCGATGTCTTGCAGGCCTCGGATCAGCTGTTGTTTTAGTGCCGAGAGGTGCGACAGGTCACCCACCATTTTCCGTCGCGCCACTGACGCCGCCTCACCGAGGCCTGCGATTAAATCGACAGCCAGGGTACCCGGCCGCATGCGCCGCTGTTGACTGCCACCGAACATGAGCGGCTCGATCGAAATGCCATCGGCAACATAAAGTGAACCCACACCCTTTGGCCCGTAAAATTTGTGCGCGGTCAGTGAATACAAATCCACAGGCAGTGCCGCAAGGTCCACAGCAATTTTTCCAGCTGCCTGCGCGCCATCCACATGGAACGTAACACCATGCTTGCGGCACACGGAGCCGATACCCGCAACGTCCTGCACGGTACCGATTTCGTTGTTGATGTGCATGACCGATACAAGCTGCGTGTCGTCTCGCAGGGCGGCCTCGAGTCGATCGGGTGGAAGCTGGCCATCGGAGTCTGGCGCGAGCCAGGTCACCTCGAAGCCTTGCTTCTCCAGGAAGCGAAAAACATCCACAACCGCTTTATGCTCTGTGCGCATGGTGATCAAGTGCTTGCCGCGATGCTCGCGTTGTTTGGCGGCGCCCAAGATGGCCATGTTGTTCGACTCTGTCGCGCCCGACGTCCAAAGAAGTGTCGCTAGACTCACGTTGAGCAGCTTCGCCAGCTCTGCGGCAGCGTTATTAACAACCGCTAAACTCAAGCGGCCAGCGGCATGATTCGATGCGGGATTAAAATAGGCTTCGCTTTGCACTTGTCGCATGCGCTCGGCGACGTCGGGATGAAGTGGCGTCGTTGCCGCGTAATCGAGGTAGATGAGGTCAGAAGCCATTATCTGGATTCTTTCTTGCGATCGATAGCGGCTAGGAATCCGCGCAAAATATTAACCTCATTCTTGTCCGGACGGGCACGAATGAACATCCTGCGCAGGCGACGCATCAAAAGGCGCGGATTATTGGGGTTAAGAAATTCGAGATCGATCATCACCTGCTCGAGGTGGTCGTAGAAATGTTCCATCTCATCACCGGTTGCCGGCGGTGCTTCGCTTTCAAACCCAGGGCCGCTATCCAGTGCGCTGGCGACCCTCAGCTCATACGTTAATACCTGCACCGCCATCGCCAGATTAAGTGAGCTGAAATCTGGATTCGTCGGTATCGTAAGTAAGGTGTGACATAGATCGAGATCATCGTTGTGCAGGCCGGTTTTTTCAGGCCCGAATACAGCTGCAACTTTGCCTTTCTTACCCTCCAGCATCATGCGCTCCGCACAATCCCGCGGCCCCATGCTAGGCCAGGTAATAGCTCGAGACCGGGCACTGGTTCCCGCAACGTAAACGCAGTCGGTCAAGGCCTCACTTAAAGTCGAGACAACGCTCGCCGCATCGAGCACATCAGTCGCGCCTGACGCGCGGGCCGTGGCGTCCTCGTGCGGGAAGTATCTCGGATTGACCAACGCGAGATCATTCAGGCCCATATTCTTCATGGCACGCGCGACCGCCCCGATATTGCCAGGGTGCGTCGTTCCGACGAGTACGATCCGTATGCTCATTGTTGTGACATCTTTAGGACAGTTGACTAAAAGTCCGGTATTCTACCGCTCCAGCGGCCCCAGCTGACAATAAAGTCTTGGGAATCGCCTAGTTCTTTGACATCGACGGAATCGTTAAATGCACGCATTACTCAATGTAGCGGTGATGGCAGCGCGCCGCGCCGGCGCCGTATTAGGAAGAAACTTCAACAAACGCGAGAAGCTGACTGTTGAAAAGAAGGGCCATAACGATTTCGTTAGCTCGGCAGATCTCGCTGCCGAGAAAGCCATCATAGGCGTAATTCACAAGCACTATCCTGACCATGCCATTCACGCCGAAGAATCTGGCATCCAGGGTGAGTCTGATCATGTTTGGATCATCGACCCACTCGATGGCACAACCAACTACCTGCACGGCTTCCCCGTATTTGCCGTTTCGATCGGCCTGCAGATCAATGGACGTCTGGAACATGCAGTCGTTTACGATCCAATGCGCGAGGAACTGTTCACCGCGTCACGTGGCAAAGGGGCGCAGCTCGATGAGCACAAAATTCGGGTTAGTGGAAACAAAGACCTCGACCGTTCATTGATTGGAACGGGCATTCCGTTTCGCGATACGAACGAAGATCTGGATCCGTATCTTGCGATGCTTGGTAAGGTTGCAAAGAACACGTCTGGCATTCGTCGCCCGGGTGCGGCAGCTCTTGACCTGTGTTACGTGGCTTGTGGTCGACTGGATGCGTTCTGGGAAACCGGCCTAGCCCCTTGGGACCTGGCAGCGGGTACGCTGATCATTCGCGAAGCCGGCGGCATAGTCAGTGCCTTGGACGGTGCTGAGAATCATATGGAAACCGGCCACGTGCTAGCTGGAACACCAAGAATTTACCGCGGCCTTGCCAAGCTTTGCGCAAAAGAAATCAAGGCTCTCGTATAGACTACGGCAAGTCGTCGTGCAATGACGCATCTTTGATCGGTTCGATCAGATCCTGCGCGTTCACGTTCAAAGCTAATGCAGTCGCACTTGCCGTGTAGATAGACGAGTAGGTTCCAACAACGATTCCGACTATCAATGCAATCGAAAACGGGGCGATGGACTCACCGCCAAGAAACAAGAGTGCAGCCAGCACAAGTAGCGTGGTCACGCCGGTGATGATGGTGCGAGCGAGCATCTCGTTGATCGAAATATTCATCGACTCTGTGGCTGTCATGCCGCGCAACGAAAAGAAATTCTCGCGAATTCGGTCGAAGGCCACAACGGTGTCATTTAACGAATAACCGATAACCGCGAGAACGGCTGCGACAACAGTGAGATCAAACGGCAACCCGAAAATCGAAAAGAAACCAACCGTTACAATTGCGTCATGTGCCAGGGCAGTGACAGCGCCCGCTGAGAATTTCCACTGAAAACGAATCATCACGTAGATGAAAATCAACATCAGTGCGAACACCAATGCTAATGCGCCGCTTTCTGCCAGCTCGCTACCGACTTGTGGGCTTACAAACTCAACACGCCGCAGGACTATGCTTTGATCACCCGCATGCAACACCTGCTGTAACCGAGCACGGATCTGGTCAACATCGCCTTCCTGTGGTGGCAACCGAACAAGCACGACTTCCTCAGCGCCGAAGCGTTGTACCTGTGCACCCGCATAACCAGCACTTGTGAGATCACCACGAATTTTCACCAAATCCGCCGACTCTCCATAACCGACTTCGAGCAATATTCCACCGGTGAAGTCGATGCCGAACTCGAGGCCTCGAGTCGCAAGCGACACGAGCGATGCAATGACGAGAACTGCGGACAACGCTAGCGCAAACTTTCGACGTGTGGATCCAAGAAAATCGATATTGGTTTTTTCTTTAATCAATCGCATGATTCGACGTCCTAGACCGGCACCGACGTCAGCTTTCGCCCGCCGAAAATCAGATTAACTATGGCTCGGGTCCCGACAATTGATGTGAACATCGAGGTAATAATGCCGAGCATCAAGGTGATTGCGAAGCCTTTGATAGGTCCAGTACCGAGGCCGAATAATACGATCGCCGCGATCAATGTCGTTATATTCGCATCCGCAATAGACGAGAAGGCCTTCTCATAGCCTGAGTGGATTGCTGCCTGAGGCGATGCCCCAGCCGAGAGTTCTTCGCGTATTCGCTCAAAAATAAGAACGTTTGCGTCAACCGCCATTCCCACCGTAAGAACAATGCCTGCGATCCCTGGCAACGTTAGCGATGCCTGCAGCAAGGACAACATGGCGACGATGAATATAAGATTGGAAAACAGCGCTATGTTGGCAATTAATCCAAATGCTCGATAGTAGATCGCCATGAAGAAGATGACGGCCAAGAATCCGATCTTGATGGCGTTGAATCCGCGATCGATGTTGTCCTGCCCGAGGCTTGGACCGATCGTGCGTTCATCAATCTTGAAGACCGGGGCAGCCAAAGCTCCAGCGCGCAGCAACAGCGCAAGATCATGCGCTTCGCCTGGGTTCAGACCACTAATTTGGAAGCGACTCTTAAACACACCCTGAATCGTCGCCGTACTAATGATTTCTTCTGTTTTGACATCGCGATACTCGAGTTCATCACCACGCCGTACCGCTTCTCTGCGAGTTTCGATGAAGACGGTAGACATTGGTTTGCCCAAATACTCCATCGTCGTTTTCAACATGCTCTCGCCGCCGGCAGAATCCAGCGATATAGAAACGATCGGTCGACCCTCACTAAAACCTGCAGATGCATCAACGATCTGATCGCCCGATGCAATGATCTTGCGTTTCAACACTTGCGCATTCTGGCCAGGACGCCCGACATAGCGCCTTGAACCTGGCTCGGTACCGGATTGGTCAACCATTCGAAATTCGAGCGTCGCGGTTGCCGTCAATATCTTGTTGATCTCGTTCGGGTCCTGAACACCGGGCAGCTGTACGACGATCCGATCCACACCTTGCCGCTGCACGAGTGGTTCGGCAACGCCGAGCTGATTGACTCGATTCCGCAATGTAGTGATGTTCTGATCAACGGCGAAATCCTCACGAGCCTTGATCTGCAAATCACTCATACGAACAGTAAGGGACTCACCATCTGTACTGTCGGCAATGACCAGATCAGGATCGACGCGCTTGATGATTTCCCGTGTTTCTTCGAGATCTGCGCGCGCATTCAAGCGTACGCGAATAACTTGATTATTGAGCTCAACACGATGCAGGCCTTCTGCCTCACGCAAACTGTCAATCAGACTGTCCTGATAAATAGCCATTCGCGTGTCGATTGCAGAGTTCATATCGACTTCGAGCAGCACGTACACGCCGCCACGAAGATCCAGTCCGAGGCTCATGGGACCCAGTCCCGCTTCGCGCATCCAGGTCGGCAACTTGGGTGCCAACGTTTGGGCGATATTGGCTGTACGACCGTAGCGAGCTTTCAGACTCTCGCCAATCGGTGTCAGATCGGTTCCAGTTTCGAATCGCAAAACAACGCGTCCGTCTTGCAAGTAAGCAGCTTCTGGTACCGCACCGGCTTTCTGCACTGCCTCGACATATTCTTCTAAACGCGCTTCGTCATAAGCAACAGCATTGTTGTCGGCGATCTGCACCGCCGGCACGCTGACGTAGATATTCGGCAACGCGAGCAGGCAGCCCGCAATCAGAATGACGAAGACTAGGCAGTTTAGCCAGACAGGATATTTATTCATTTAGGCTTCGTCGTATGTACCTTTCGGTACGACCATCGAGACACTGGACTTCTGGATCTTGATCTCGGTGTTCTCACCAATACTGACGACGGCATAATGTTCACTCACGCCCGCGACCTTCCCAAGGATTCCACCAGCGGTCAGAATTTCGTCGCCAACGCTCAATCCGGATACGAGTGCCGTGTGGGCCTTTTGCTTTTTTTGTTGCGGACGAATCAGCAAAAAATAAAAGGCGACAAACATTAACACCATCATGATTATGAAGCTGGTTGAACCGCCCTGAGGCGATGCACCTTGTGCGTAAGCACTTTGAATGAAGAGATCCATAGTTTATTACTTCTGTATTAGAGGATTCGGGAAGGTCCCGGAAAATTAGCGCGGTATTATGGCACAAGAAAGCGAATTTGGGGTGACAAAGGCGAAGGCAAGTCCAAGCACAAATAAGCCTATCCGCCGTATACCTCGCGCAATTCAGCGACGAGCTCTGGCAACTTTCCAGCCGCAATTGCACCGCGAATTGATTCCATAATCCTCTGATAATAATGAAGATTATGGATCGTAGCCAATCGTGGTCCGAGTATTTCCCCACATTTTTCGAGATGCCGAAGGTAGGCCAGCGAATAGTTACTGCAAGTGTAACAGGCGCAATCTGGGTCCGGCGGTGATGTGTCTTCCTTAAATTTTGCGAGACGAATATTGATTTTACCTTTCGATGTGTACAACTGCCCATTGCGGGCATGGCGGGTCGGGATCACACAATCGAACATATCAATTCCACGTGATACACCCTCTGCAATATCAACTGGGGTACCAACACCCATTAAATATCGTGGCCTGTCGACCGGCATTTCGGGCATCAACGAATCAAGCACAGCATGTCGCTCAGCTTCGGGCTCACCAACGGCAAGACCACCAACGGCGTAACCATCGAATCCAATGTCCTCCAAACCGTCCAAAGACTCGCGACGCAGATCGTCGTATATCCCACCCTGAATGATGCCGAACAGCGCCTCGCCACGCTCCGGTTCGGCCATCTTTAGCTCGTCGAATCGAGCTCTGCTGCGGGCTGCCCAGCGTAGCGATAACTGCATCGACTCTCGCGCCTCGATTTGTGTTGCTGGGTACGGTGTGCACTCATCAAAGATCATTGTGATGTCCGCGTTCAGGTCGTGCTGAACTTCCATCGACTTCTCGGGCGTAAGAGACACCTCGTCACCATTGACTGGCGAACGGAAACTCACACCCTCCTCCGACAACTTTCTCATCGCGGCGAGGGAAAAGACCTGAAAGCCACCAGAGTCCGTCAGAATCGGTCGGTGCCAGTTCATGAATTCGTGCAGCCCACCATGGGCGCGAATTACGTCCGTTCCAGGGCGTAACATCAGATGAAAGGTATTACCAAGAATGATCTGTGCGCCATCAGCCGCAACTTCCTCTGGCGTCACGCTCTTCACAGTACCGTAGGTTCCTACCGGCATAAATACCGGTGTTTGAATTTCGCCACGGCGAAACTTGAGCGTGCCGCGTCGCGCGGCACCACACTCATGGCTGATATTAAACTTCACGTGCTTTTATCCGACGTCAGGAGCATGGCATCACCGTAACTGAAGAAGCGGTACTTCTCACGTACGGCGTGTCTATAGGCATCAAGAATTCGATCTTTTCCCGAAAAAGCGGCGACCAACATCAGCAATGACGATTGCGGTAAATGAAAATTAGTAATCATCGCGTCGACCGTACGAAATTTGTAGCCGGGCAGAATAAACATGTCGGTCTCACCATTAAATGGCTGTATAGCTCCGCCTGCTGAAGCGCACTCCAATGCACGTACAGACGTCGTACCGATTGCGATCACACGACCGCCCGACAACTTTGTTTTGCGCACTGCCTTGCAGCATGCCTCGCTGACCTCTACACGCTCACTGTGCAGTCGGTTGTCTCGAATATGATCTTCACGCAGAGACTGGAACGTCCCAGCTCCGACATGCAATGTAAGCCAAGAGTGGCGAGCACCCACGTCTCGTGTTTCCTCAAGCATCGCGTTATCGAAGTGCAGCCCGGCAGTCGGAGCCGCAATGGCACCAGGATCCTTCGCATAAACAGTTTGATAGCGCTCGATGTCCGCGGCGTCCGCGGCTCGACCAAGATACGGGGGCAACGGCACCTCGCCGTGAGCCTCAATAAATTGCAAGACGTCAGTCGAAAACTGCAGCTCAAAAAGGTCGCCACTACGTCCCAGAACATCAACCTCAACGTCATCCGCAAGCAATAATCGTCCGCCCGGTTTTGGTGTCTTGCTGGCTTTGACGTGAGCGAGCACAGTGCGATCACCTTGCACACGCTCAATCAATATTTCTGCTCGGCCACCGGTCTCTTTGGTTGCAGCTAAACGCGCCTTAATAACACGCGTATCGTTGAAAACAAGTAGGTCGTTTGGGCGAAGTAAGCTCGGAAGTTCGCTGAATACCCGATCGCTTATGCCCTCATCGAGCGCCAACAAACGACTGCCGCGACGGTCCGCGGTAGGGTATTGGGCGATCAACTCATCGGGAAGATCGTAATCAAAGTCTGAAATCAACATGGCGCGCATGTTATCAAAGCTATACATGCCCTTCTATGCATCAAGTGCCCTGAACGAAATTTGCCTGTAGCACTCGGGCGCAGCGGCGAATATACTGTTCGCCGTTCGAACCGGGCAGTGCCCGCCGAACGTGCCCATCGCAATGTGCCGGGGTGGCGGAACTGGTAGACGCGCCGGATTCAAAATCCGGTTTCTTCGGAAGTGGGGGTTCGATTCCCCCCCTCGGCACCATTAGTACCAACGATTTCAGAGGTTTTCGAGAATTATTCTCAACTTCTTTTTTTTGGATTTTCCCCAAATTAGTCACAGCAACCCACTATAAAGCACAGTAATTGGAGCAATTTCAGCGGGGATTCCGATTCCCACAAGTGCTACCGCACCCCTGACGATCTGCTAAAGCATGATCTTGAAATTAAGCTGCAGTACATTTTCATCGCTTATACCGGCGCCAAATTTATCGGACCAATGCTGAAACTCAAAGCCAAGGAAAAACTTATTCTCCTTATCCTTACCGCCAAAAGAACCCACATCAAACAGTAATCGCGGTACGCAATTCGTCCAACTACCCCGAGCACCCTCCGCTTCTTGAAAATCGCAATAGCCTTCGAAGCGTACTGGCGTTTTACCCATATGCCAGGTCGTACCCCAATTGAGAACTAGCAGCCCCGCATTTCCATCAAACCGCGGGTCGCTACGAACGAAGAAGTTGGTATTTACAAACTGAAAGCCAGGTATATCCCAGGCCAGACCGATACCGGCAGCATGCCTTGATTCGATGCCCGTAGGGATTTCTACGGTTCCTGCGAGCAGGATGTCCTTGATGGGACCGAAGCCGACTTTCTTGCCCGTCATTTTTGACAAACTTAGTCGCGGCACCCACTCACCGTAGTGCGCGTTTTGATCGGTCGTGTAGTCCAGCATGAAATAATTGTCGCCGTACTTGAAAGAGTTAGCATGCTCAATCGTAATAATCGTCCGCGACTTGGGCCCCAGCTCGAAATTGTTGCCGTACAGAACCTGAATATTCGTGCTCTGCGTATCCAATACCCCCGCAAATGCACCTCCACATGACAACATTGCTATCAACGCTATTGCGCAAATTGTCTGTTTACGAAAATTCATTACTTCTCCCTTCTGTAATAGAAGATTATTTATATGGTTTATATGGCCATCAATATCTAACGAAAGAGAGCACAACGACGTGGGGCACAGGTATTCTCAATTGACCGTTTTATAGTGAAAATAAGTCAGCTGCTTTGGACCACAAGCAGCTTCTCAGAACAATTATAATTGAATGACGGCGGAGTGTACCCAGTTTTCGCATTAACGAATTAACGAATTAACGATACTGGAGCGACACGCACTAGCGCACCTCAGAAGGGAGCGCTTCCCTAGCTATCGTCTTGTGGATTCTAGTTCGGTCTAGTATCTTTTCCACGGTCTGGAATCGAGTTCAATATATAGTTTCTTCGGAAGTGGGCGTCCAATATCCCCTTCGATACCATCTTGGAATTAATGTAAATGATGAATTATTGTCCAAGCTGTGGGGGCGCTATCAGCCGCAAAATCCCCAAAGGCGACAATCGTGAACGCACGATCTGTGATGCCTGTGAAACGGTGCATTATCAGAACCCATTGATCGTGGTCGGCTGCATCGTCGAGAGTGAAGGCAAAATATTGCTTTGCAAGCGCTCGATCGAACCGCGCTACGGCTACTGGACCATCCCAGCTGGCTTCATGGAGTTAGGTGAGACCCTGGCCGGTGGGGCCGCTCGGGAGACGCTTGAGGAAGCTTGCGCCAATGTCGAAATCAGTCATCAGTGCGCATCAATCGATGTACCTGATGCAGGACAGGTGCACATCTTCTTTTGCGGCAAGCTTAAGGGGAGCTACGGCGTCGGAGAGGAAAGCCTGGACACTCAGCTATTTAGCGAAGAGGAAATTCCTTGGGATGATCTTGCCTTTCACAGCGGCCGCTTCGCACTCAAAAAATACTTCGAAGATCGCGGCGAGAATAACGGTATTCACTTCCACGAACTGAGACGCTCGAAATCTTAGGTCTAGTTAGCTGTGGCTGCTACCGACTCTAACATCTGCAAGCGGCTGACCAGGGCTTCTGGCGGCAGGTAACCACTGACCAGGGTGCCGTCTTCAAACACGATGGCGGGCGTACCGGTAAGACCAACGCTCTGTCCAAGCATGTATTGCTCGGAGATCGCCGACATATCGCATTTATTCGTATCAAAACTGCGGCCCAGCTTGGCTGCCGTCAACGCGGCGCTACGATCTCGAGCACACCAGACATCTTCTGACGTATTCCATGAGCGTGACGCCGGTCCATTTCGCGGGTACAACATATAACGAATCTCGATCCCAGCGGCGAGATACTCGTCGATTTGGCTATGCAGTTTGCGGCAGTAGGTGCAGTCAACGTCCGTAAATATTATTACCCTGTGTTTCACAACTTCGGGCGTAAACAATATGAACTGATCTTCCTTCACTGACGACATCAGAGCGCGACGAGAATCTGTCCGTGTGATCTCACTCAGGTTGATCTGATTATCCAAATCGATCATATCGCCCTGCAGCAGGTAGCGGCCGTCCTCCGATACGTAGGCAACAACCGAGTCTTTCTGCACTGTGTACCAACCATCTACCGGACTAGCATTAATATGCTCCGGCCCAATTTCCTGGAACATCACGTTCATTTTGGCCCGGACCTCCTCTAGGGTGGGATCATCGGCTGCGAACGCAGACATGCCGCTCATCGCGGTGACGGCAAGAAGAGAATAGAAAATTTTCATGGCACGACTCATATAAGTAAGGTTCCTGAGAGACTAAGACCCTGAACGTAGGACCTATATTATATCGACTGGTTACACGAGCAAGGCGAGTCTATCAGAGGTATCGACACTGCCGATACGGTTTAACCTCGCGGATGATGCTCGCCGTGCAAGTCTTTTAGCCGCTCGCGCGCTACATGCGTATAGATTTGCGTAGTCGACAGATCGCTATGGCCCAGCAGCATCTGAACAACACGCAAGTCGGCGCCCCGGTTTAGAAGATGCGTGGCGAACGCATGGCGCAAGCTGTGCGGTGACATTTTCTGGCGCACGCCGGATTTTTCAGCATAGCGCTTGATAATGTGCCAGAACGCCTGGCGAGTCATGCGGTCGCCGCGACGCGTTGGGAATAGGTAATCAGTCTGTCGCTCAAGAAGAATCTCCATCCGCGGGCCGTTGATGAACTCCTTCAGCCAGCGCTGTGATTCCTCACCGATCGGAATTAAACGCTCGTGATCCCCCTTGCCAATGATGCGGAGTACGCCTTGATTGAAATTGATTTGCGATTGCTTGATGTTGATAAGCTCGGAAACCCTAAGTCCCGTCGCATATAACAGCTCAAGCATTGTTCGATCACGATGACCAAGTGGTTCGTCTATATTTGGTGCATTCAATAATGAATCGACTTCTTCTTCAGTCAAGGTCTTTGGCAGCGAGCGGCCGATGCGAGGCATTTCAATATCAGCCGTCGGATCGTTACTGCACGATCCCTCACGCTGTATGTAGCGAAAAAATCGTCGAAAACTGGAAATCTGCCTAGCAGTGGATCTAGGCTTGGCGCCACTTTCGACGCGCCCGGCAATGAAGTCGAGCAAGTCAGGTTTCTTGGCACTATCGATGCTCTTGCCAGATTCGGCCAGAGATCGAGCCAATGTCATGAGATCAGCGCGATAAGCTCCGAGAGTGTTCTTCGACAGCCCCCGCTCCATCCAAACGGCGTCAAGAAATTGATCCACGAGCTCTTCTGAACGAACGATGATCAGCGATTCAGGAGTGCTTTTTTTGTTGCTATTACTCATAATATCCGTCCTCCCTGATCGCACAATCCATTACGTCGATACTGCTGCCAACCGCACTGTCGTACTGGTATTATACGCCGTTACGAATCCCGATCAGAATTTCGATGCACCGCCAAACAACGGATGTATCACGGATAATGGGCATGAAGACAATCCTTAGCGTGGGGCGTGATCGCTATCACAGAAACCAGAAGGCGTTAACATAAAGTGAACTGGGTCACATTTGTCGTGCGAATCCTTTGGGGACTCTGGGCCTGGCTCAGCTTCACGCTAGCCTGCGTTTTTTCACTCATAGTGGCACTGATCGTCCCTGGGCCTCACCGGCGGCAGCGATTAGTCACTCATGCGTCCAGAATAATCTTTGTACTGTCCGGCGTAAAGGTATCGGTCCGCGGAATCGACAATTTGCCGTTGGGCAGCTGCGTAGTGGTCGCAAACCACGCCAGTTATATTGACGGCTTCCTGTTGAAGGGCTATTTGCCATCGCGATTCAGCTTCGTAATAAAAGGCGAAATGCGGAATATTCCGGTGGTCCATTTCCTGCTGCACCGCTCAGGCGCGAAGTTCGTTGAACGCAAGGAAGCAATCGGTAGCAGCCGGGATGCCAGAAAGCTTGTCAAAGCCGCACAAGACGGTGAGTCTCTTGCTTTTTTCCCAGAAGGCACCTTTGTCCTCGAGCCGGGCGTTGGACGTTTTCGACCGGGCGCCTTCGTTGCGGCTTTAAAGGGTGAGATGCCGATCGTCCCAATCGCTATTTCCGGATCTCGCAGAATGCTGCCCTCCGGAAAGCTATTACCGCGGCCATCTGACCTCGTCATCGACATACTCCCAGCTATCGCGCCGGGCGATGCCAGCTTCGAGTCGTCCAGGAAACTGTCTGAAGCCTCTCGTCAGCAGATTCTTGCCACACTCGATGAACCCGATCTGCTCAACGATGACGAATAAGTCAGACTGCCCTCTTCTTTTACACACCTTATAAAACTGCGGTTTGAATCGCGGCGTAACATCTCTTTGTATCGGTGGCGATGAAGCTGTTGTCATTAGAGTTGAAGTTAACCAGGGAAAATTATGAATATCGCAAGTGCAAAAGCCGTCATTACAGGTGGCGCCTCAGGACTCGGATTCGCAACTGCCGAGCGAATCATCGCCGAAGGTGGCCAGGTCGTCCTCATGGACGTCAACGAAGAGCAGGGTGAGATACGAGCGGCCGAACTCGGCGATCGAGCACTGTTTGTTCACACCGACGTCTCTGATGAGGACAATGTTAAAACGTCCATCCAATCAGCCAATGAATTCATGGGTGGCATTACCCTCGCGGTAAACTGCGCCGGCATTGCTACAGCGAGTCGAACGCTCGGCCGCGACGGTCCATGGCCAAGCGACAATTTCAACCGCGTTATACAGATCAACCTGGTCGGCAGCTACAACGTCACGAAAGAGGCTGCAGCCGTGATGCAACTGAACGACCCAAACAACGAAGGTGAGCGAGGAGTGGTCATCAGCACCGCATCCATTGCCGCGTTCGAAGGCCAGATCGGCCAAGCCGCGTATTCAGCATCGAAAGGTGGAGTTGTCGGCATGATGTTGCCACTTGCGCGTGAATTCGCTCAATTCGGCATTCGCGTAAACACGATTGCCCCGGGCATTTTCATGACCCCAATGATGGCCGGTATGTCAGAAGATGTTCAGGAATCACTCGGCCGCCAAATCCCCTTCCCACCAAGGCTCGGTCGGCCAGAAGAGTACGCAGACACGGCAGCATTTATTTACGGCAACGCGGTCGTCAATGGTGAGACTATCCGCATCGATGGAGCGATCCGAATGCAGCCAAAGTAAGCGTGACTACATATTTGAATAGTTAGGTCCGCCACCGCCTTCAGGTACTGTCCAGACGATGTTCTGCTTAGGGTCTTTGATGTCGCAGACCTTGCAGTGAACACAGTTTGCCGCGTTGATCTGAAATTTCTTCTCGTCGCCTTCTTCCACGATTTCGTATACACCAGCCGGACAGTAAAGCTGAGCCGGCTCTCCGAATTCCGGGAGATTGTAAGACAGTGGAATTGAGTCATCTTTGAGTCTTAAATGTGATGGCTGATCTTCTTCGTGGTTGGTGCTGGATAAGAATACTGACGAAAGACGATCGAATGTAAGCCTGCCATCCGGCTTGGGATACTCGATTACCTTTGCCGCGGACGCTTTCGTTAACGATTCATGGTCCGGCTCTTTGTTGCGCCATGTGAATGGAAGCTTACCGAAGAAAATATTTTGATCAATGAAGGTAAATGCAGCGCCCCAGAATGTTCCCAGCTTATGCAGGCCCGGGCCGAAATTTCTGCCTTTATGCAACTCTTTGTACACCCAGGACGCTTTAACGCTCTCTTCAAAATCGGATAATTCTGCAGCTGCAGCATCGCCTTTGGCCAGTGCTTTTTGTACGCTTTCGGCAGCCAGTATTCCGGTCTTGATTGCAGTGTGTGCACCCTTGATTTTGACGCCGTTGAGGAAGCCCGCAGCGCAACCGATTAACATGCCACCGGGAAAAGCCAGCTTCGGAAGTGACTGCACTCCGCCCTTGTTGACCGCTCGTGCGCCGTACGCAATTCGTTTGCCACCTTCAAGGTATCGTCTAATTTTCGGGTGTCGCTTCCAGCGCTGGAATTCTTCGAACGGCGATAAATGCGGATTTCTGTAATTCAATGCGATGATAAATCCAGCAAACACCTTATTGTTTGCGGCATGGTAAAGGAATCCACCGCCCTCGGTATGAGTGTCCAGCGGCCAACCCACTGTATGCACAACAAGGCCTTCCTCATGTAACTTGGGGTCAACTTCCCAGACTTCTTTAATGCCAATGCCATAGTGTTGAGGATCCGCATTTTCGCGCAGATCAAATTTATCCATGACCTGTTCGCTTAGATTGCCACGTACGCCTTCTGCGAAAATAACGTATTTGCCCAGCAATTCGTAGCCAGCCTGGAAGTTCGACTTTTGCACACCATCTTTGCCGACACCCATATCGCTTGTCGCTACGCCAGTCACGCGGCCATCGTCGTCGTAAAGAACTTCCGCCGCTGCAAACCCTGGAAACACGTTGACGCCCATGCCTTCTGCCTGCTCGCCCATCCACTGGCAAAGCTGGCCGAGGCTGATTATGTAGTTGCCATGGTTATGCATCGGCCTTGGCAGGAATAGCCCGGGAACAGGCATCGCACCCGTTTTACTCGTAAGATAATGCACCCGGTCACCTGTGACAGCCGTCTTGACCGGTGCGCCTTTTTCCTGCCAGTCGGGAAAAAGCTCGTTGAGCCCAGTCGGCTCAAATACATTGCCTGAGAGAATGTGTGTGCCAATTTCGGAGCCCTTCTCTACCAAAGCGACTGACAGGCTTTCGTCCAACTGCATCAATCTGCATGCTGCGGCCAAACCTGCCGGCCCACCGCCAACAATAACGACGTCAAATTCCATTGATTCGCGTTCGATTACTTCAGACATCGGTCTTGCTTCCCCATATGATTCAGATGGATTGTAACAGTGCTTGTGGCGGCTGCATTTCGAGCGATGTAATCTTGCAGAGTCGAAACAACGTCGAAGATAAAGGTTAAAGGGTAGATTGGATATTCGCCAAGCATATAAAGACAGCCTTGCCCGCGAGGGGCATGTCCGCGATCCCGCTCAAATCGAGCTTATCGACCGCCTCGAAATACTGCAGCGACGTTTGGAGGTTCAGAAGCCACAACGAAATGGACTACTTCGCTTCCTCTCCCGTCGCAGTCAAGCGGATCAACGTGGCATCAATGGACTTTACATCTGGGGGGGCGTTGGGCGCGGCAAGACCTTCTTGATGGACCTGTTTTTCGACAGTCTAAGTGTGAAGCGCAAGAAACGCATTCACTTTCATCGCATGATGCATGGCGTACATGAGCGTCTACGTGCGCTTGGCGACGTCGAGGATCCCTTGGATCGTGTCGCTGAAGATATCGCCACGGAAACCAGGGTGTTGTGTTTTGATGAGTTCTTCGTCAGTGATATCGCGGATGCTATGATCTTGGGGCGGCTGCTCGACGGTCTTTTCCGACGCGGAGTCACTCTTGTAACAACCTCGAACTCCAAGCCAGATGATCTGTACAAGGATGGCCTTCAGCGAGATCGATTCATGCCAGTCATTTCGCAGTTGCATATGCATACAGATGTGGTGCAGCTGGACAGCGGCACGGACTACCGACTGCGCCTCCTGCAGCAAGCAGGCACGTATCTGGCGCCCAATGACAAGGTAGCGCTTCAAAAACTGCGCTTCTATTTTGACGAATCAGCGACCAGCGAAATTCGCAAAAACCATGGCCTCGCGATCAACGGCCGTCGAATATCGTCGCGTCGCTGCGCGAAAGGTATTGCATGGTTCAACTTTGCCGACCTATGTGATGGGCCGCGAAGCCAGTCAGACTACATCGAGATCGCTCGCTGGTATCCGAGTGTTATCGTTTCAGATGTGCCGCAGCTCGATTCGATGCGTGAGGATCAAACCCGTCGCTTTATAGCGCTGGTGGATGAATTCTACGATCGCCGCGTGAAGCTCATCATTTCAGCGGCCGTAGCGGCCGAACACCTGTATACCGGCAAACGCCTTATGCCCGAGTTTGAGCGTACCGTCAGCCGATTAATCGAGATGCAATCTGTGGAGTATCTCGCCCTGCCGCATCTCGCGTGATAACTTCTGCGTATGGATGATGAATTACACCTAGAGAATTTCTTACCGTATCGATTGGCCGTTTTGTCCAACACCGTTAGTACGACCGTCGCCAGAGCCTACGACAAGAGATTCAATGTCTCGATTCCAGAGTGGCGAGTCATCGCAGTGCTCGGCCGATTCCCGGGCTTGTCTGCAGTCGAGGTCGCTGGACGAACGCTGATGGATAAGGTAGCCGTAAGTCGAGCCGTGACTAAGCTCATCAAAAACGGGCGAATCGATCGGGACTTTGCGGATACTGACAAGCGCCGATCCATCTTGAATCTCTCCGAAGATGGCAAGCAATTGCACGATGAAATCGCGCAACTCGCACTCGATTTCGAGCGGGATTTGCTGCAAGGATTCAGCGCGGAAGAGATGGAAAATCTGAACGGCATCATGGAACGATTGCTGGCACGCGCAAGCCTGATTGGGTCCCCCTAACTCCTATCGACCAGTCGCACATTTTGGGTTCCAAATATTTTTTTTCGGTGCGACCGACCAGAGTAACAGCGTGACATATGCTGAAAACTTAATATTTTATGGAACAGAAACACTTTCTACTGGTTGGCAGTTAATTTCATCTAAAGTTGGGGAAGA